>Ga0187862_10000622_pt1 | contig 39887 bp, 29 predicted proteins | sample June2016WEW_10_1_FD_133003 | JGI IMG/M metagenome (GOLD analysis project Ga0187862, IMG submission 133003) | Peatland microbial communities from SPRUCE experiment site at the Marcell Experimental Forest, Minnesota, USA - June2016WEW_10_150 | ecosystem: Environmental > Terrestrial > Soil >... | reverse complement strand
GACGCACATCAACCACATCTTCACCAAGACCGGCCTGCGCGACCGCGCGCAGCTGGTCGGGTACGCGTTCCGGCACGGGCTGGCCACGCCCAGCTGAGGCCGGCGCCGAGCCAGGGGCACGCTTCGCGGGTCGCGGGCCCTGGTCTATGGGCCCGGTCAACCCGAGGGTGGAGCTCAGGCCAGCGGAAAGCTCCACTCGGGGACCGATGGCCTGGCGGGCCCGCCGACCTAGCGTTCATGGTGCCGGTCCTAACGGGGACCGGCTACCCACCGGAGGAACACCATGAATGCCACGGGATACATCATCAACGCGATCCTCGTCCTGCTCGTGCTGCGCCAGATCCGGGAGAGCCGGCTCGACCTGATAAGTCTCGTGCTGCCGGTCGCGCTGGTGGCCGGGGCTGCTGCCTACTACCTCCGCGCGGTCCCGACCGCGGGCAACGACATTGCGCTCGACCTCACCCTGGCCGCGACCGGGGCGGCCCTGGGCATCGGGTGCGCGATGGCGACCCGCATGCGGCGCGGCGGCGACGGCGTGGCACTCGCCAGGGCCGGCGGGGTGGCTGCCGTGCTGTGGGTTGCCGGCATCGGCTCCCGGATGGCCTTCGCCTTTTTCTCCGGCCACGGCGCCGGGCCGGCCATCGCGCGGTTCTCTGCTGTGCACAGCATCACCAGCACGGACGCCTGGGTGGCGGCGCTGGTCATCATGGCCCTGACCGAGGTCACCGCCCGGCTCGTCGTCCTGAGGCTGCGCGCCCGCAAGCTCCCCGTGGCTGCCGCCGAGGCCGCGCCGCGGACGCCGGCTCGCGCGCAGGCCTAGCCGAAGGCGCACGACATCAGATCGCAGGGAATCTCCCGCCGCGCCGGCGGGGGCTTCCCGCTAGGAAGACCAGCCAGAGATTCGCTCGGACCGGGCCCGGCTGGCGCCGGGTGCCTGAGCAGGAAAGGGATGCGTCATGGACACCAGCCCGAGGGCCAGCGCGGCCGGATATCTCAGGGTGTCCGATGCCGATCGTGACAGCGCGCTAGCAGAACTGAGCGAGCATTTCCAGGCCGGCCGCCTGACCGCTGCCGAACTCGACGAGCGGACCGGCCAGGCACTCAGCGCGCGGACCGGGGAGAACCTGGCCGGCCTGATGGCCGACCTTCCGCCCCTGGCCGTCGCGGAGGTGACCGACGCCGCTGGCCCCCGGCGAGCCGGATACCGCGCCCTGGCCGCCCGGGCCGCTGTAGCGGTGGCGGCCATCGGATCCGTCGTGGTTGTCCTGGCTGTCCGCGGACCCGGGCACGGTGCCCTGTTCCCGTGGTGGCTGATCCCGTTCGCCTTCCTCGTCCTGCGCCGGCTGGGCCGGAGCACGGCCCGGCGCAGATGACTGCGCACTGGCGGCCCTGGTGTCCCGGATAACAAAGTGCCGTTTGGGACATGGTGCCCTCACTAGTTCCGCCAGTGCGGCCTGTTCGTCGGCTCCGGCGTCGTCGAGGCCAGCTGCAAGTCCGTCATCGGCCAGCGCCTCAAGCAGGCAGGCATGCACTGGACCGTCGACGGCGCCGACGCCATCATCGCCCTCCGCTGCCGCGAGGCCAGCAGCACCCGGGAAGCCATCTGCAACAGCCCCCGCACTCAGACGCGCACCGCCTGAGCAGGAGCATCCCGAAGATGATCTTGGTTCCCTACAAAATTGACGCGCACCCCGTCGCCGGCGGCCGCTGATGGCGGCTGATGGCTGGCGATGCGCGGTGCGGGCGCGGCCGCTGTGCCATCCTGGATTCGCGGTACGCTGCGACGGCTGCGCTCTTCGGCGGCAGCCCGCTCGCGCGCAGTCCCTTCACCTGCAGCCCGGTCGCCGGGACAGCGCCGGCCGCCGGCCCCGCACCATGGGCTGACGTGGCCGGGGGCGCTGACGTGACCGGCGGTGCTGACCGCGGCCGGGGGCGGCGGACCGGAACTGACTGATGCGCCCGGGGAGCGGCGATGACCGAGGAGGTGCCGGAACGTTGAGCTGGCCGGCCAGCCCGCCCGGCGAGGCTCATTCCGCGGAGGAGGAGTCCTACCGGATCCTGCGCTCCCGGATCGACCTGTCCAGGCTGCCCAGGTACAGCCGGGACGTCACCGAGCGGGTCATTCACGCGAGCGCCGACTTCGATTACTCGACTGACTTGGTCTGCGACGAGGAGGCACTGGAGGCGGCCGTCGCGGAGCTCTCGGCCGGCGCCCCCGTAATCGTCGACGCGGAGATGGTGGCAGCCGGGATCACTGGCAGCCCGGTGATCTGCAAGATGCCGGAAACGCTGACCCGGCGGCTGGCCAGGACCGCAGGAATCAGCCGGGCCGCGGCGGCGGTCCGGCTGGCCTTCGGCGAGGCAGGCCCTGGCGCGGTGTGGGTCGTCGGGGGCGCGCCGGCCGCGCTGCTGGAGATCCTCAGCCGGGGAGTCGAGCCGGCTTTCGTGATCGGGCTGCCGGTCGGGTTCGTCGGTGCCGCCGAGGCCAAGGATGCGCTGCGGGCCAGCGGACTGCGATCGCTGACCAACGTGTCCGAGAAAGGCGGCCCGGCCGTGGCTGCCGCCGCTTTCAACGCGCTGCTCAAGTCGGCCCTGGCCGTGGCGGGATCACAGGCCGGGTGGGGACCCGGCGGCCCGGCCGTGCCCGATGACGACGGGGAGTGGCCGTAGCCGGGCCGCAGGAACCAACCGGACAGGCCGCACGACTCCCGTTTTGGCGTCCCGAACGGTAATCTGCACATCGCGGCGCACAATTACCCCGTGGCAGGGCGCTGTCACCCCGCGGAACGGCCATCCCGCGGAACCGTGGCAGTCCTCATGTCAGGGAGGTTGGTGCGGTCGTGTACCTCGGCAGCTGGTGCCGGGAGTTACTGCGGGCCTGGTGCGGGCATCTGGGTCAGGCAGTGGCACCCCGGTGCCAGGCAGCGCAGATGAGCCGCTGCGCGGGACAAAAGACGTGGCAGGAGCGCGTTCTATGGGATAGGACGGCTCGCCTGGGGCTGGAGGCCCGGAGGCATGACAGAGGGACAGGGCTTGGCCGCTGAGCCGGTGCCATGGAACGGCGCCGGCCAGCCAGTCGAGGCTGTCCCGGACCGGGTCGCCCGGCCCGCCCGGCCCGCGCGGCCTGCTAGCGCGTCCTGGCCGACTCCGGCCGCGCCGTCGGCTCCGCCCGCGCCGGTGGCGGCGGACGCGGACCGCGGCCCTGCCAGTGTCCCGCCCGCCGCTGCGGCTGATCCGGCCGGCCGCCTCCCCGCGGCCGGGCCTGCCTCGCCGGCCGACCCGGCGGGACGGTCCGCCGAGGGCGCGCACGCTGCTCAGGGCGCGCAGGAGGGCGAGGACAGGGCCGGCGGTCCGGCCCGCGATGGCCGCGATGACGCGCAGGCCGGGCAGGCACGCCACGGCGCTCAGCCCGGCGAGCCTGGCTCCGGCGGGCGGGACATCACGGCGGGCAGCTCGATCTGGGATCCTCCGCCGGCCTCGTCGGCTGCCCGCGCCGCATCAGCCCCGGCGGCATCGGCCCCGGTGGCCCATTCAGCCCCGGAGGAGGCTCCCGGTCAGGCTCCCGGCTCAGCTCCGGCCGAGCCGTATATCCGGGTGGACGCCCGGCGGCTCGAGACGGCGCTGCTCGCCTTGCGGCACCCCATCGTCACGGTGCCGCTGCTGCTCGAGGCCCCCGGCGTGGCCGAGGCGAGGGCTGAGCGGCGCAAGCTGCTCAGCCAGATCGACGATTACCTGCTGCCCCGGCTGCGCCAGTCGGGCGCGCCGGTCCTGGTCGCACTGGTCGGATCGACCGGGGCGGGTAAGTCGACACTGCTGAATAGCATCGCCGGATCGCAGGTCAGCGCGACCGGGATCCGGCGGCCGACGACGAACAGCCCGGTGCTGGCCTGCCATCCCAGCGACGCGCACTGGTTCGCCGAGAATGTGTTCCTGCCGACGCTGCCGCGAGTGCGCCAGGAAGGGCTGGCCATGCCGGGCCGTGACGGCCTGCTGGTGCTGGCCGCCAGCGAGGGCATACCGCCGGGCGTGGCCCTGCTGGACACGCCGGACATCGACTCTGTCGTGCAAGCGCACCGGGAGTTCGCGCACCAGTTCCTGGACGCATCGGACCTCTGGCTGTTCGCGACCACGTCCCGCCGGTACGCCGACGCGGCAGTCTGGGAGCTGCTGCAGGATGCGCGAGACCGGGGAGCGGCCCTGGGCATCGTGCTCTCACGGGTCCCGCCCGCGGCAGCGCCCCAGCTCACCGCGCATTTCGATGCCATGCTCGAGGCCAACGGCCTGACCGGCATCCGGCGGTTCGTGATCCCGGAGACCATCATCAGGGACGCGAAGCTGCCGGTCGATGTCTCCGGCCCGGTGCGGGAATGGCTGGAGGACACCGCCCGGCAGGATGATCGCCGGGTCGCCGTGCTGACCCAGACCATGTCCGGCGTCCTCGACACCTTCCGGACCAGGGTCCCCGCGCTCGCCCAGCATGCCGACCTGCAGCTGGCACTGCGCCGGGAGCTGCGCGAGACGGTCGGCGAGGCGTACGCGGCGTCCCTGCACGAGCTCGACGAGGCCAGCAGGAACGGCTCCCTGCTGCACGGTGAGGTCGCCGCCCGCTGGCAGGAATTCGCTGGTACCGGCGACCTGCTGCGCACGCTCCAGGTCCGGCGCGGCCGCGGCCGGTCCAGGAAGCGCCGGATGCCCGCCAGGGCGGCGTCCCTCAAGGCCGCTATCCAGACCAGCCTGGAAGCGCTTCTCGCGGCCGTCGCTGACCGGGCGGCGGAGGACTCGGTCGCCCGGTGGCAGCAGCATCCGGCTGGCGCGGCCCTGCTCGCCGGCCTCAGCGCCGAGCCTGATGCGGGATCAGCCGGAGCGCGATACCTCGCGGCGGCCCTGGCTGACCTGGGCCTGGCCGACGCGGCCGGACCGCAGGGGGCAGAGCCGCCGCCGGACGCGGCGGCACTGGCCCGGCCCTCCCCGGCGTTCGAGGCGAAAGCGGCGCAGGCCGTCCGCGCCTGGCAGGAGCATGTCCTGCAGCTCGTCCAGGCCGAGAACGTGACGAAGCGCTCCATCGCCCGGGTCGTCTCCTTCGACCAGGAGTCACTGGCGCTCGTGCTGGCAATCGCCGTCCTCGGCATCGAGGCGGCCGCTGGCGACGATCCCGCCGACGGTCCCGACCCCGGCGCCAGCGGCGCGGACGCGGAGCTGGCCGAGAGCAGCAGCGCCATCCCGCAGCGCCTGCTGACCTCGCTGTTCGGGGCCGGGCTGCTGCGTGACATCGGCACGAGGGCACGGCTGGACCTGCATGAGCGGGTGAGCCTGCTGTTCGAGGCGGAGATCGGCCGCTTCGGCGAGGTCCTGGACGGCGCCGGGGTGCCCGATGAGAGCGTGTCAGCGCAGCTCTACGAGGCCAGCTACGCGCTCGAGGGAGCGCGGTGAGCGCCACGGCATACGAGCCGGCTGACCGCCCGCAGGCCGGCCAGTGGTCCGAGGCGCCGCCGGCCGGCGAGCGGCTGAGCCGGCGCTTCAGCGTCCCCGGCTACGCCGGGCCGGGTGTCTCGGCGCGGCTCGGCGCGCTCGCCCGGCTGGTCCAGATCGGCTCCGCCCGCACGGGGCCCGACGGCTTCAGCGACCGGCTGCTCGGCGAGGCGTCTTACCTGCTTTCGCGGGCCGGGGAGCGGCTGCGGCTGTCCGCCGATCACACGGTGGTGGCGCTGGCCGGCGGGACCGGGAGCGGCAAGTCATCGCTCTTCAACCGGCTGGCCGGCGCTGACTTCTCGACCGTCGGCGTGACCAGGCCGGTAACCAGGGACATCCACGCGTGCGTGTGGGGCGTGTCCGGATCGGGCTCGCTGCTGGAGTGGCTCGGCGTGCCGCGGCGGCACCGGTACGCCCGGGCGAGCGCGCTGGACAGCGGCGAGGAGTCGATGACCGGGCTTGTCCTGCTGGACCTGCCCGACCATGACTCGGTGATGGCGCACGCGAGCAGCCAGGTCGACCGCATCGTGGGGCTGGCCGACCTGATGGTCTGGGTGCTGGACCCGCAGAAGTACGCGGACGCGGCCGTGCACCGGCGGTTCCTGGTCCCGCTGGCTGGTCACTCCGAGGTGCTGACCGTCGTGCTGAACCAGTCCGACCTGCTGGACGCGGCGCAGATCGACGACTGCGTGCATGACCTCAGGCGGCTGCTCGACGCCGAGGAACTGCATGACGTGCAGATTGTCGTGACCTCGGCCGCCACCGGTGCGGGCGTCGACGAGCTGCGGAAGGTGCTGGTCGAGGCGGTCTCGGCGCGGAAGGCGGCGACGGCCAGGATCGCGGCCGACATCGACCGGATGGCGGAGCGCTTCGCCCCGCTGGCGGGCCAGACCGGTGACGGCGCGGCAGCTGACGGCGCGGCAGCTGACGGCTGGCTCGGCGGCGCCGGATCCGAGGCCGCCGGCGGGGACGGTCCTGCCGCTCCGGCCGTGCCGCAGGTCGCCGCCGGCCAGCTCGCCGACGCTTTCGCGGGCGCCGCTGGCCTGGTAGCCGTCGGTGACGCGCTGCAGAGCGCGCGCGAGCTGCGCGCCGTTGACTACGTGGGCTGGCCGTTCAGCTGGCTGGCCGAGCGGCTGCTGCATCGCAGCCCGGTCCGGAAGATCCGGCTCGGCAGGCTCTGGGACGAGCTGCGCAACGTCACGACCGGCCCCACGGGCGCGCAGCAGGCCGAGATCGACAACGCGCTGACCCGGCTCGCGGATGAGGTGGCGCCGCAGCTGCCGCCGCCCTGGCCGCGGACCGTGCGGGCAGCTGTCCGGTCGCACGCGGCCGAGGTCCCGCAGGCACTCGGCGCCGCGATCGGGGAGGGGCTGCCCGCCGAGAACAAGATCGCCGGCTGGTGGCGGGTCGTCGGCGTGCTGCAGGGGCTGCTGCTGGGTGCCGTGATCGTCGGGATCATCTGGTTCGCGACCATCCTGGCGTTCGGCGTCTTCCACGCGGGCCACGTACCGCGGCTGTTCAGCGATACCTCGCTGCTGCTCCCGGTAGCAGCCCTGGTCATCGTCATGCTGGTGCTCGGCTGGCTGACGGCGAGGATGAGCATGAACGCTGTCCGGGCGGCGGCGCAGCGGGAGAATCAGCTGGTCGTACACGACATCCGGGAGCGCATGGCCGTGGTCGGCCAGGACCTGGTGGTGCGCCCGGCCGAGCGGGAGCTGGCGGAGCTGGAGCGGTTCCGCGCGGAGCTGCGCACGGCGGCCGGCTCGCGGGACTGATAGGTGTAATGTTGTAATCCTCCACCGGAGGAGCGAACATGGCACCTGATCCGCCGCTTGACGCCTACTCCGTGGTCGTCGCGGGCGTCGCGGCCGGGCTCACGCCGCGCGTCGCGAGCCTGCGGGTCCCGCAAAGCGCCGCCCGTCGCGGCGGCGAGAGTCTCGGCTCGGCGGTGGTCTTCACCCCCGACGGGTTCATGCTCACGAATGCCCACGTGGTCGGCCACTCCGGCCAGGGCACCGCGCTGTTCGCGGATGGCGCGAGTGCCCCGTTCTCGGTGGTCGGCACCGACCCGCTGTCTGACCTCGCCGTGGTCAGGGTGGACGGCGTGACGCCGGCCCCGGCCGTGCTCGGCGAGGCCGATGACCTGGTGGTCGGGCAGCTTGTCGTGGCCGTGGGCAGCCCGCTCGGGCTGGCCGGGTCCGTCACCGCAGGGGTGGTCAGCGCCCTCGGCCGGTCCCTGCCGACGCGGAGCGGGTCGGCCGGGCGCCTGGTGGAGGACGTGATCCAGACCGACGCGGCGCTCAACCCCGGGAACTCGGGCGGCGCGCTGGCTGACTCGCGCTGCCGGGTGGTCGGGATCAACACGGCCGTGGCCGGCGTGGGCCTCGGCCTGGCCGTTCCGGTGAATGCGACCAGCAGGAGGATCATCGCCGCGCTGATGCGCGACGGCCGGGTCCGGCGGGCCTACCTGGGCATCATCAGCGTGCCCGCGCCGCTGCCCGCGCCGCTGCGGGAGCGGCTCGGCCGCCCGAGCGGCTTGCGCGTCTCCGAGGTCGTGCCCGGCGGCCCGGCGGCGCGGGCCGGGCTGCGGGCCGGCGACCTGCTGCTTTCCGCGGGCGGGAGCCCCGTGACCAGGGCCCAGGACCTGCAGCGGCTGATGTTCGGCGAGGCCATCGGCAGGCCGCTGGCCATCACGGTGACCCGTAATGGTGCGCTGGTGGACGTGATCGCCGAGCCGTCGGAGCTGGTTGCGGCCTGACGGCCAGCCGGGCCACGCGCGCCCTGCGGGCGGCGCCCTGCCAGGGCGGCGGGCACGCATGATGGCACGGTCGGCTCCCGTTCCGGGGGCAGCCGTCCACAGCCCCCGTGCCGCACTGACCGCCGTCCACAGGCGCGCCGTCGCCGCGGCGCGCGGCAGGCTGCCGCCGGGATCGTGGAGGGCAGGCGGCAGGGTGCCGCCGCGGTGGCTGCCCGGCTGCGATGGCGGCGCGGCAGCCAGACAGCTCAGGAGGTCCCGATGTTCAATGAGGCGCACATCAGCCTGACCGGCTACGTGGCCACCCAGCCCCGGTACAGCCCGACCCGGACGGGAATCCCGCGACTGACCATGCGGGTGGCCTGGACACCGCGCCGGATGGATCAGGTCACGGGCGAGTGGGCGGATGACAGCACGTCCTTCCTGACCGTGCTGTGCTGGCGCAAGCTGGCCGAGAACGCGGCGACCTGCCTGCGCAAGGGTGATCCGGTCGTGGTCAAGGGCCGGTTCTCGATCCGCGGCTACGAGGACAAGAACGGCGTTCAGCGGACGGCCGTCGAGGTCGACGCCAGCTCCGTCGGCCACGACCTGGGCCGTGGCGTGGCCCAGTTCCAGCGGGTCCGCCCGCAGACCGGGCTGACGGCCATGGAATATGCCGCGGAGGGGGCTGCCCCCGGCGGGGCAGCCACCGGGACAGGCCCTGGCCCGGACGGGGAGGTCAGCGCCGCGGGACCGGACGAGCGCGGACCGGGCGAGGGCAGCGCCGCGGCGGCTGATGAGATCTTCGATGACGGCGCGATCGAGGCCCTCGCCGCCCGCGCCGAGGCCGTGGCCGCGCCATTCTGACCACTGGCGGCGGCCAGGACGCCCGGCCCTCGCCGCATCGGCGCGCGCGGGCGCCCCTGGTCATGAGTCCTGGCCGCTGCCCCTACCCTTGATGACATGCCGGAGTTCATTTATCAGATGAGCCGTGTCCGCAAGGCGCACGGCGACAAGGTCATTCTCGACGAGGTGACGCTCGCCTTCCTGCCGGGCGCGAAGATCGGGGTCCTGGGGCCTAATGGAACCGGCAAGTCGACACTGCTGCGGATGATGGCCGGAATCGAGCAGCCCTCGAACGGGGAGGCCCGGCTGATGCCCGGCTTCACCGTGGGGCTGCTCGATCAGGAGCCGGTCCTGGATGAGGCCAAGACGGTGCTGGGGAACGTCGAGGAGGCGGTGGCTGACACCAAGGCCGTGCTGGCCCGGTACGGCGAGATCGCCGAGCAGATGGCCACCGACTACTCCGATGAGCTGCTCGAGGAGATGGGCAGGCTGCAGGAGCAGCTGGATCACCGGGACGCCTGGGACCTGGATAGCCAGCTGGAGCAGGCGATGGATGCGCTGCGGTGCCCCCCTGCGGACGCTGACGTGAGCGTGCTGTCCGGCGGCGAGCGGCGCCGTGTCGCGCTGTGCAAGCTGCTGCTGGCCCAGCCGGACCTGCTGCTGCTGGACGAGCCGACCAACCACCTGGACGCGGAGAGCGTGCTGTGGCTGGAGCAGCACCTGGAGAAGTATCCGGGCACCGTGGTGGCGGTGACTCACGATCGTTATTTCCTGGACAATGTGGCCGGCTGGATTCTCGAGCTCGACCGCGGTCATGCCTACCCGTATGAGGGCAATTACTCGACCTACCTGGAGACCAAGGCGGCCCGGCTGAAGATCGAGGGCCAGAAGGACGTCAAGCGGCGCAGGCGGCTGGAAGAGGAACTCGAATGGGTCCGGTCCAGCGCGCGGGCCCGCCAGACCAAGAGCAGGGCGCGGCTGGAGCGCTATGAGGAGATGGCGGCCGAGGCGGACCGGGACCGCAAGCTGGACTTCGAGGAGATCCAGATCCCGCCGGGCCCCCGCCTGGGCAGCGTGGTCGTGGACGCCGCCGAGCTGAGCAAGGGCTTCGAGGACCGGGTTCTGATCGAGGACCTGAGCTTCACCCTGCCGCCGAACGGGATCGTCGGCGTGATCGGGCCGAACGGAGTCGGCAAGACGACGCTGTTCAAGATGATCATCGGTGACGAGAAGCCGGATGCCGGGACGATCAGGGTCGGCGAGACGGTGCAGATCGCCTACGTCGACCAGGGGCGCGCGCGCATTGACCCGGACAAGAACGTCTGGGAGGTCATCTCCGACGGGGAGAGCTACATCAGGGCCGGGAAGACGGAGATCCCGAGCCGCGCCTATGTCGCCGCCTTCGGCTTCAAGGGCGCTGACCAGCAGAAGCCGGCTGGCGTCCTGTCGGGCGGCGAGCGGAACCGGGTGAACCTGGCGCTGACCCTGAAGCAGGGCGGCAACCTGCTGCTGCTGGACGAGCCGACCAACGACCTGGACGTGGAGACGCTGTCGTCGCTGGAGAACGCGCTGCTGGAGTTTCCCGGCTGCGCCGTCATCACCAGCCATGACCGGTGGTTCCTGGACCGGATCGCGACGCACATCCTGGCCTGGGAGGGCGGCTCCAGCTGGTTCTGGTTCGAGGGCAACTTCGAGGCCTACGAGAAGAACAAGATCAGCCGGCTGGGTGCCGAGGCAGCGCGACCGCACCGCGTCACCTACCGCAAGCTGACCAGGGGCTGACGCCGGCGCTAGCTCGTCCGGCTCACGTCCGAGCTCGTGATGACGCCGCTGGTCACGGTGTAGGTGCCCTGGTAGGTCCGGATCGACCCGTCGGTCTGGGTCGCGGTCAGCCGCGCGGTCACGACGCGGCCGCTGGTGGACAGGATGGTCACCGCGTCACGCGCGGTGCCCTGGTAGCCGCTGACAAAGGCCGAGTAGGACTGGCCGGTGTCCCGGCCGCCGAGCTTCCAGGCCCCGGCGTAGTCGTGACGGCTGATGGCGGCGAAGTAGGCACGGACCGTGCCGGCCGGTGACCTGTGCCGGGCAGCCAGCGCGGCCGGCCTGCCGTGGGCTACGGCGGCCGCCGCGGTGGTCGCCGGCTTATGCAGCAGCTTGTGCGCGATCTCGGCCGCGGCGAGCACGGCGACAAGCAGCATGATCGCGGTGAGTACGGCCAGCCGGCGGCGCTGGCGGGGCCGCCCTGGCGGCCGGCGGGCCGTCCCCGGCGGGGGCGATCCCGAGCGGGGCGGCAGCGCCTGTCCTAGCGGCGCCAGGTCCCACGAGTCCGGGTTGGACGGGTCCGCCCTGGCCGGAGCCGCGCTGGGCGGAGCTGCGCTGGGCGGAGCTGCGCTGGGCGGAGCCTGCCGGGACGGAGCCTGCCGGGCCGGGCTCTGCCGGGGCGGGCTCTGCCGGGGCGGGCTCTGCCGGGGCGGAGCGTGCCTGGCCGGGTCTGGCCCGCCGGGGCTCAGCCGGGGCAGCCGTGCCTGCCCGGTCGGGTCGCCCGGCACGGCCGCGTCACGGGATCGCGGCGCCGGCGGTGGCCCGGAGCGCCGCGGCGGGCCGTGCGCCGGGGCCATCCGCCCCGGGCCCGCCTGCATGGTCGGCTCCGCCCAGCTCGGCCGGGCCGGGCCGGGCCCTTCCTGGCCGGCGGCCGGCGGCGCGCAGGCGGCCCGCATCGCGGTCGCGAAGGCCGTGCAGGTGGGGTAGCGGTCGTCGGGCGACTTGGCGAGCGCCCGGGCGAAAACCCGGTCGATGGCCGGCGGCAGTCCGGGCCTGCGCTCGGTGAGGGGCGGCGGCGCCGCGGCGAGCTGAGCCCACATCAGCGCCATGTTCTGGTCCCGCTGGAACGGCGGCGCCCCGGTCAGCATCTCGACGGTGGCGCAGGCCAGCGAGTACTGGTCAGCGCGGCCGTCGACGGCACGGCCCTCGATCTGCTCCGGCGCGACGTAATCCAGCGTGCCGAGGAACTGGCCCGTCAGGGTCAGGCCGAGCGGCGCGAGCGCCTGCTTGCTCAGCCCGAAGTCCGAGAGGTAGGCGTGGTCGGTGCGGCCGTCCCCGGCCTTGGCGATGAGCAGGTTGGCCGGCTTGACATCGCGGTGGACCAGCCCGTGCGCGTGCGCGGCATCCAGTGCCGATGCGACCTGGGCGGTGATGGCGGCGGCACGCAGCGGCGGGAGCGGGCCCTCGCGCTCGACCAGGGTCCGCAGATCGCCGGTGGGGACGTAGCGCATGACAATGAAGAGGGCGCCATCGGCCTCGCCGGCCTCGAAGATCGGGATGATGTGCGCATGATCCACGGCGGCCGCGGCACGCGATTCGTGAATGAACCGCCGCCGGAACGGGTCGCTGCGAGCCAGCTCGGGATCCAGCAATTTCAGCGCGACGTGCCTGCCGAGCCGGACATCCAGGGCCCGGTAGACGACAGCCATGCCCCCCCGCCCCAGCTGCTCCTCGACCTGGTAGCCCGCGATCCGGAAGCTGGCGGCCGACCCGGTTGCGGGCGAGCCGATCTCCCCGGTCACTCACCCTCCCCGGATGACCGCCCTCCCGCACCGGGTGCCGGGTCGGTCCGGCGCCCGCATCGCGGCGGCGATGGCGGCGTGAGAAAAGGAACTAGCTAAGTATCAGGGCCGTCAGCGGTCATCTGTCAACGAACGGGACGTTAGCTGCCAGCGGCGCTGGCCGCGCGGCAGGGCCCTGGACGCGACCCGGTCAGGCGGGCGTCAGCCCGAGATCCGGGCCGCCGTGATGCTCAGAGGGCTGGTTCACCAGGCTGTGCGCGGCCATGACCAGGTACTCCCAGAGCTGCCCGGCGTAGGGCTCGGCCAGGTCAAGCTCATCCAGCACGGTCCGCATATGCCGCAGCCAGGCGTCCCGCTCGGCCTCGCCGATCGCGAAATGCGCGTGCCGCATCCGCAGCCGCGGATGACCTCTCCGCTCGTTGTAGGTGGCCGGGCCGCCCCAGTACTGGATGAGGAACAGCCGCAGGTGCTCCTCGGCAGGCCCGAGGTCACGGCTCGGGTACACCGGGCGCAGCTGCGGGTCGGCAGCGACTTCCTGGTAGAAGCGGTGCACCAGGCGGCGGAAGGTCGGCTCGCCGCCGACCGCATCGAACAGGCTGACCTGATTCTCGTTCATGACGTGCTCCAGGGTACGGTCCGGCCGCCGGGCCCCGCGCACCCGCCAGGCGGATTGCTAGCCCGGTGGCGGCTCGGGGCGGCCGGGCCGGATGCGCCGGGCGCGCCGGCTATCCGGCTTCCCGGTCCCGCTGCCTGGCTCCCCGGACCGGGCCGCCGGCTCCGCTCGCTGGCCCTCTGCCGCAGTCTGGCCGCCCGGCTCGCCGGGCCGCCCGGTTGGCTGCCGCGGCACGGCGCCCGCCCCGGCCCGTCCGCCTGGGCCGCCGGCGCTGCCCCCGCCGGCGCTGCCCCCGCCGGAGTTGCCCCCGCCGGAGTCGCCGCTGCCCGAGTCGCCGCCGGGCGGGGATGTCATCGACTCCTTGAGCCGCTGCCGCAGCTCGCGCGCGACCTCCCACTGGCGCAGCGGCGCGGTCCTGGCGGTGACGCGCATCAGCATGGAGTCGGCCGTCAGCTCCTGGATGCCCCAGACCTCGGGCTGCTCCAGGATGACCTCGTGCCAGGCAGGCTCGCGCCACATGGCCGTGGCAGCGCTGGCCATCAGCTCGCGGATCCGTCCCGCCTCGCGGCTGGCCGGGACCGGAACGTCGACGACAGCCCGGGCCCAGCCGTGCGATTCATTCCCGGATTTCTTGATCGTGCCATTGCGGATGTGCCAGATCACGCCGCTGATGTCACGCAGCCGGGTAATGCGCAGGCTGACTGCCTCGACCGTTCCGGAGATGCCGGCCACATCAATCACGTCCCCCACCCCGTACTGATCCTCGAGCAGGATGAAGATGCCGGCCAGGAAGTCCTGCACCAGGTTCTGCGCGCCAAAGCCCAGGGCAATCCCGAGCACGCCGGCGCTGGCCAGGATCGGCGCGAGGTTGAGCCCGAGGTAGCCGAGCACGGTCATCACCGCGATGGTGAAGATGGTCACCGACGCCGCGTTGCCGAGCAGCGAGGCCATGGCGCTGGCGCGCTGCTGGCGGCGCTCATGCCCGGCCCTGGGGAGGCCCTCGGATGCCCCGGTGGCCCTGGCGGTAATCCGCCGGATCAGCCGCAGCGCGGCGGTGCGCAGCACCAGCGCGATCAGCAGCACCAGCGCGACACGCAGCGCCATATAAACGGGGCCCACGAGGTAAATGCTGGTAACGTCGGCCGCCCGACCGCTGTGTGAGATGTCCCAGACCAGCCGGCACAAGATGGCGGGGTTCGTGCCGCAGTGGCGGGCCAGCGGCTCAGCGGCTGCGGCGATCGCAGCGTTCCGGGACACGGCAGTGATCCTTCCGGGGGCGGGCAGCGGGGGGCTCCCCTCATGATCGCAGTCCAGACGGTGGCTGGCGGCGGCATTTCGATCGCGGTCACGTCCGCACCGGAAACGCGCGCGGATTCAGAACGAGGATGGCCGGCCGGACGATTGGCCCGAACCCGGCTGATAATAATCGACGGAAAGCAATGGCCAAGTTACACTGCGTTAGTACGTGAACCGCTCGGGGGGTGACCGGCGGATCGCGCACCTGGGGGAGGAGAGCAATGTCGGCCGAGCGGAATGCGCTGATCGCAGCCTTTGACGGAGGGCGTGATGGCCATTGCGCCACCGAGCCGGAGCTGGTCCTGCTGGGAACCGCACGCCAGGAACTCGCCCGCGCCCGCGAGATCAGGGCGCGCGAGCTGGTGGCAGGTACGGCGGCCGCGGGAATCGCCGCCGTGATAGCGGCCGAGTGCGGGCCCGCCTTCGGCACGACCCGCATCCGGGCGTACCGGCTCGCGCTGGGCATCGCCCTCGCGGACGTGGTCGCGCAGGTCCGGGCCTGGTACCTGGCGGAGGGGCGGAAGGCGCCCCGGTTCAGCGAGACGCTGCTCTCGGCCTACGAGGGCGGCCAGAAGCGGCCCGGCCCGGAGTACCTGCACTATCTCTGCGCCGCCTACCGTGCTGACCCGGATGACCTGGGCTACGCGGGCCCGTGCCTGTGCGGGCGCTCGCACCGCGCTCTGTCCGTGCAGCGGTGGGAGCTGGCCATGGCCGAGGCGCCAGCCGCGCCGCCGCTCGAGGCGGCGCCGCCCAGCCTGCCGCCGGCGCCGGCGCCGGCGGAGGACGCCGGCGACTAGGATGACGATGAGCTGCGCTGCACGCTGCTGCGGCTGATGACCGAGGCGGGCACGGGCGTCGACAGCCGTTTCCTCGGCGCGGTGGACCGGATCCGCCGCCGGATGGACGACGCGCTGCTCGGCGGGACGGTCTCGGCGACGATGATCGACCGCTGGGAGCAGACCACGGCCGGGTACGGCCGGCAGTACATGACGGTGCCGCCGCTGCGGCTGCTCTGCGACGCGCTGCTGGATTTCGGCGACGTCCGGCGGATGTGCGAGGAGCGGCAGCCGCTGGAGTTTTCCGAGCGGCTCTGCCGCCTCGCCGGGAAGCTGGCCGGCCTGGCCGGCATCGCCATGATTGACCTGGGTGACCAGCGGCTGGCCCGGTCGTTCTTCCGCACCGCCAGGACAGCGGCCGACGAGACGGGGGACCGGCGGCTGCGGGCCTGGGTGGCCGTCCGGGAGGCCCTCGTGCCGCTGTATTACGGCGACCCGCGGGAGGCCGCCTCGCTGGCCGGGGCCGCGATGGACCTGGCCGGCCGGCATGCCTGCGTGGCCGGCGTGATGGCCCCGGTGGTGGAGGCCCGCGCGCTCGCGCGGCTGGCGCGGCAGTCGGGGCGCGGGCGGCGCGAGGTGCTCGACCGGGCCAGGGCGGCCCTGGACCGCGCGCAGGACAGCCTCGCCGACCTGCCGGCCGGGGACACCTGCGATACCGCCTTCGGCTACACCGAGCGGCAGCTGCTCTTCTATGCCGGTGACACGCTGGTGATGGTGGGGGACTGCCAGGGCGCTGAGCGCGCGTTCGCGCAGGCGCTGCGCCAGTACTCGCCGGCCGAGTTCCTCGACTCCACGCTGGTCGTGCTCGGCCAGGCCCGCTGCCTGCTGGAGTGCGACGAGCCGGAGCAGGCGCTGCGGCTCGGCCGCGACACGGTGCTCGGGCTGCCGGCCGAGCACCGGACCGAGATCATCCTGGAGGTCGGCCGGGCGCTGGGCCGGGATGCGGCAGCCCGGTACGCGGGCCTGCCCGCCGTGCGTGACTTCCGCGATGCCATCCGGTGCGCCTGAGGCGGCAGGCTACAGCCGCAGCCCGGTCTGAGCGGCGGCGAAGGCCAGCGTCTCGGCCGACAGCGCGACCGACCGGCTCACGGCCCGCGCGCCATGCCCCACGTCGGACTCCCGGCGCAGCAGCACCGGGCGCTCGGCGAAGGGCGCGGAGGTGGCGTGCTGCAGCGCCGCGCACATCTTCCTGGCGTGCAGCGGGTCCACCCGGGTGTCGCTGTCGAAGATCGTGAACAGCACGGCCGGGTACCTGACCCCGTCCCGGACGTGATGGTAGGGCGAGTAGGAGAGCAGCCAGCCCAGCTCCCCCGGGTCCGCGGCCGTGCCGTACTCGTCGCTCCACAGCTCGCCGAGGCCGAACCGCTCGTAGCGCACCATGTCCAGCAGCGGCGCCGAGCACACCGCCGCCGCGTACAGGTCGGGGCGCTGGGTGATCGCCGCACCGACCAGCAGCCCGCCGTTGGAGCCGCCGGCGACCGACAGCTGCCCCGGCGTCGTCCAGCCGCCGGCGATCAGTGCCCCGGCGGCGGCGTGAAAGTCGTCGAACACGTTCTGCTTGCGATCCCGCATGCCCGCGCGGTGCCACTCCTCGCCTTCCTCGCTGCCGCCGCGCAGCCCGGCAATCGCGTACCGGCCGCCTGCCTCGACCCAGGCCAGTATCTGGGCCGAGTAGGCAGGCGTCAGGCTGATGTTGAAACCGCCGTAGCCGTACAGGATCGCCGGCCTCGGCGTCCGGTCGGCGGCCTCGTCCGGGCCGGAACGGCCCGTGCCGCTGCCGGTCGTGCCGCTGCCGGTCGTGCCGCTGCCGGTCGTGCCGCTGCCGGTCGTGCCCCTGCCGGTCGTGCCGCTGCCGGCCGCGTGACCGGCGCTGCCCGGCCGGGCGCCGGAAACGATCAGCATCCGGACGGTGGTGCCGTCCTTGGACCGGTACTCGACCTGCTCGGCGGTGATGCCGGACACCTCGGCGGTGCCGGGCGGCCGCTCCCACACGCTGGCGGACTGCTCAGCGGCGTCGTAGCGGTAGATGGTCACCGGCGTGACATTGTCGGTATAGGCGAACCAGGCCTCGTGCCCGCCCTCGGGGTGCTCGGTGAAGCCGCTCACTGAGCCCAGGCCCGGCATCGGGACGGCGGCCAGCCGCCGGCCTGTCGCCAGGTCATGCACGGTGACCTCGCTGATCGCATGCCGGGACCAGGCGGCCAGCAGGACCGGCCTGGCCAGCTCGGCGCCGTCGAGGATCGCGTAGCTGGTCAGCACCGCCTCGCTGTCCGGCCCGATCAGGTCAGTCCAGTCCGCGGGGCGTGCCGGGTCGGCGACCGCCAGCCGGCCCCGCGGTGCGTCGCGGTCGGTGAGGATGTACAGCCGTCCGTCCCGCCCCACCCGCGCATCAGCCTGCGCGTCCACGTCCTCCTGCACCACGCGCAGCTGCGGCCGCGCCGGGCCGGTGCCGGACAGGTCAGCCAGCCACAGGTCGTTGCGCGGCGCGGTGCCCTTGCTCGCCCCGATGGCCAGCCAGCGCCCGTCGATGCTGACGGCCACCGAGTAGAACTCGGTCTTATCCCGGCCCGCGCCGAAGATCAGCACGTCCTGGCCGGCTGGCTGGCCGATCTCATGCAGGTAGACGCGCCGGTGGTACTGGTCCTCGCCCGGCGGCACGTCGCCGGGCGCCAGCCTGCGCACGTAGTAGAAGGACGTCCCGCCGGGCAGCCAGGCCACCGGGCTGTACCGGGTCCGGCTGATCGGCTCATCGACATCGGCACCAGTCTCGACGTCCATGACCCGCAGCGACGATTCCTCCGACCCGCCCTCCGACAGCTGGTAGGCGAGCAGCCGGCCCTCCCGGTCCGGCCGCCAGGCGTCGAGGGTGGTGATTCCGGCCGGGTCGAGCGCGGCCGGGTCGATCAGCGCCCGCTCGCCGCCGCCCGGCGTCGCCGTGTACAGCACGGCGTGCTCCTGCCCGGCCTCGCGGCGGGTGCAGAACCGGCGGTTGCCGCGCCAGACCGGCGGGCTGACCGCGCCGGTGTCCAGCAGCTCGGTGAGCCGGGCGGCGAGCCTGTCCCGGCCGGGCAGCCGGTCGCGCTGCCCGGCGTAGAGGGCGTCCTGCGCTGCCAGCCACTCCTTGGCCGCGGCGCTGCCGGGATCCTCGAGCCAGCGATACGGGTCAGCCACGATGCGGCCGTGGATGGTGTCGGCGACGTCGCTGCGCTCCGCGTCCGGGTAAGGGGCGCCTCCGTTGCGGGAATCTGGCCCGCGGGAATCGGTCATGACACGCACCCTATGACCGCTCTGACCGGCTGCGGGACCCGGCAGGCCGGCGCCGGCCCGGCCTCTGGTCACGTACCGCCGCCGCGCGGATACGCTATTGGTGTTGGCGGACGAGCCGTCCGGCAGTCACACTGGTCACGGGTGCCCCGGCGGCACGACCGGCGCTACCCGGCTGGAGGTGCGGTGCGTCGGGTATTGCTGCTCAATATCACTTATGAGCCGCTGACAACTGTCGGCCTGCACCGAGCCGTCTGCCTGGTCCTCGGCGAGAAGGCCGACGTCGTGCACGATGACGCCGACGGGACGACCCTGCATTCCTCATCCCTCCATCTGGTCGCTCCCTCGGTGATCAGGCTGCGCCGCTACATCCGCGTCCCGCACCGCAGCCGGGTCCCGCTGACCCGGGCGGCGCTCATGCGCCGGGACAACTACCTGTGCGCCTACTGCGGGGTCAAGGCTGACACGATCGACCATGTCATCCCGCGCAGCCGGGGCGGCCAGCACGTCTGGGAGAACTGCGTGGCCTCCTGCAACCGGTGCAACCACCGGAAGGCCGACCGGCTGATCGAGGAACTGGGCTGGAGCCTGCGCTGTGCCCCGGCCGTGCCGCGGGGCGCGCACTGGCGGCTGATCGGCGCCGCGCACGACGGCGATCCGCGCTGGGCTGCCTACCTGGCCGAGACGGCGGCCTGAGCGGCCCTGGCCGGGACCGCGGCCTGACCAGCCGTTGCGCGAACAGGGACGACTGCGGCGACGGCAGGCGCCAGGCACTCAGCGGGCCTGGCTGGCCCGGCCGCTGGCCGGACTGGCCTGGCCCCGTGCCGCTCCGGGCCGGCGGCGAGCGAGGCGGCGCGAGATCACCGCGAGCTCGCCGTCCTCGCCGGTCAGCACCTGAACGCCGGTCCCGAAGTACTGGGCGAGCAGGTCCTCGCGCAGCACGCCGGCCGGCGGCCCGGTGGCCGTCACCCGGCCGCCTGCCAGCAGCACCAGCCGGTCGGCGAACTGGCCGGCCAGGGTCAGGTCATGGATGGCGGACAGCACCGTCAGCGACCGCTCCCGCCGCAGCTCGTCGATCAGCTCGAGCGCGTCGACGCGGCGGCCGAGGTCCAGCGCGCTGGTCGGCTCGTCCAGCAGCAGCACGGGTGCTTCCTGCGCCAGCGCGCGGGCGAGCACCAGTCGCTGCAGTTCGCCGCCGGACATCGAACGCAGCGCCCGGCCCGCCATCGGGGCGAGGTCCAGCCGGTCGATGACGCTGGCGCAGGCCCGCCGGTCCGCCGCAGTCTCCATCCGCAGGTAGCCGATATGCGCGGTGCGGCCGAGCAGGACGTAGTCGCTGACCGTCATGTCGGGCGGCAGCTGCGGGCGCTGCGGCACGTAGGCGATCAGCCTGGCCAGCTCGCGGCGGCTCAGGCTGGCCGCCGGCCTGCCGGCCACGGTGATGCTGCCCTCGAAGCGCAGCAGCCGGGCGATGGCGTTCAGCAGGGTGGTCTTCCCGGCGCCGTTGGGGCCGATGACGGCCAGCCATTCGCCGTCGGCGGCCCGCCCGCTGATCCCGTCCAGCGCGATCGCGCTGCCGTAGCGGACCGTGAGGTCCTGGTAGCTGATCACGACAGGTCCTGGCTGGCCCGGCGGGAGCGGAGCACGAGCAGGAAGAAGGGGGCGCCGATGATCGCGGTGATCACCCCGATCGGCACCTCGTTGGGTGCCTGCACGGTGCGGGCGAGGATGTCCGCCAGCACCAGGAAGGCCGCTCCGCCGATCATCGAGACAGGCAGCAGGATCCGGTAGCTCGGTCCTGCGGTCAGCCTGACCGTGTGCGGGACGATGATGCCGACGAAGCCGATCAGGCCGCTGACCGACACGGCCGCGGCCACGCCGAGGGTGGCGGCGATCACGACGCTGAGCCGCAGCCTGGCCACGTTGACGCCGAGGCTGGTGGCCTCGGTCTCGCCGACCCGCAGCACGTCGAGCAGCCGCCGGTGGGCGAGCAGCGCGATCGCCGACACCGCGACGTAGGGAAGGATCAGCCACACATCCGACCAGGTCGCTCCCGACAGGCCGCCCAGGATCCAGGAGTAGACCGTCGCCAGCTGCTGGGTGTGCTGCTGCTGCAGGTAGGTCTGGAAGGCGGTGAGCAGCGCCGCCACGGCGATGCCGGCCAGCAGGATCGAGCCGGTGCCGCCGCCGATCGCGGCCGGCTTCCCGGACCGCTCGGCACTGGCGCCGAGCAGGTAGGTCACCGCGACGGCCACGGCGGCGCCGGCGAACGCGGCCGGCGGGAGCAGGCTCTGGCTGGCGCCGGTGACCACCACGACGGTGGCGCCCAGGCCCCCGCCTGCTGCCACCCCGAGCAGGTAGGGGTCGGCCAGCGGGTTGCGGAATATGCCCTGGTAGGAAGCGCCGCCGCCGGCCAGCATCGAGCCGACCAGAACGCCGAGCAGCACCCTCGGCAGGCGGATCTGCCAGACGATCGCGGCGTTCAGGGCCGGCACCGACAGGGCCGGGTGCCAGGGCAGCCTGATCAGGATGGCATCGGCCACTGCGGCCGGCGAGAGCCCGGCCGGCCCGATGCACACGCCGGCGACCACGGCGGCCAGCAGCGCCGCGCTGGCTACGGCCAGGGCCAGGGCCGGCCGGCCGGCTGTGCTGACGGCGGCAAGCCCGCCCCGCTGTCCCGGCTCAGCCAGGCCGGCGGCGCGGGCCGCGTCCGGCCCGGCTGGCCCGGCGGGGCTGGCGGGGCTGGCGGGGCTGGCGGGGCCGGCGGGCCGCGCGGCGTGCGGCTGCCTGGCGGCCCCGGCGGGTGCAGCCGCGGGCGTCGCGCCTGGCCCGCCGCGGCGCATCAGTCCGGTCACCGCGATCCGGACGCGACGTCGGCCTCGACCGCCTGCAGCAGGTCAGCGATGCGCGGCCCCCAGCGCGAGGCGATATCGGCGTTCAGCAGGATGATGTGCTTGTCCTTCACCGCGGTGAGGACGGACCAGCCTGGCCGGCTGTCGACGGTGGCCGCGTCCTGCCCGCCGCCGGTGCTTCCCGTGTCGGCCAGGATGATGTAGTCCGGATTGGCCCTGAGGATGTACTCGGCCGACAGGCTCGGATAGCCGCCAGCCGCGGCGGCGCCATGAGCGGCGTCAGCGATGCTCTTCATGCCCAGCAGCGAGAGCAGGCTGCCGATGAAGGTCGATGAGGTGACCGAGTAGTACGGGTCGACACCGACCTCGTAGTAGTAAGTGAGCGGCCGGGAGTGCCTGGGCTCGGCTGCCACGATCCTGCTGATCTGCGAGCGCAGCGCGGCGACCTCGCGCTGCGCCTGAGTGAGGTGCCCGGTGGCGCTGCCGAGCTGATCGATCTCGGCATACACATTGGCCACGGTGACGGCCGCCGGCAGGTAGAGCACGGGGATGGACAGGGCCGTCAGCTGCTTCTGGATCCCGTCCATGTTGTTGGAGATGACGACCAGGTCCGGCTTGTAGCCGGCGATCGCCTCCGCGTTCGGGGCGTAGGCCGACAGCTTGGTCTTCGGCGCCCGGCTGGGGTAGTCGGAGTCGCTGTCGACGGCCTTGACCTGGCTGCCGGCGCCGATGGCGTAGAGCATCTCGGTCGCCGTGGGGGACAGCGACACGATCGCGTCCGGCCGGGCCGGGATGCGCACGGCGCCGCTGGCCGTGCTGATGGTGACCGGGAAGCCGGCGGCAGCGGAGCTAGCCGCGGCCGGTCCGGCTCCGGCAGAGCCGGATCCGGAACTGCCGCATGCTGCACAGGCGACGGCTAGCGCGGCAGCGGCGGCCAGTGCTGGCAGCCGCCGGGCAGGAACTCGCATGATCATCCTCCGTTGGATCGTGGAGGACGAAGTGCGTCCGCTGCGATACCAACGGGGCATCGGAACGAGCCGCCCTTCCTCCGAGGACAGGTCGCGGACGCTGGCCAGGCGTCCGGGCTCGTCCTCAGGAGGAGGCATGACCGTTGCGGGACAGCGCCGGGATCTCACCGGCTTCGCTGGGCACAGCGCCGCCCCGGACTGCGCCCGGGACACCGGTACCATACCGCACCCGGCAGCTGAGCAGGGCCCGGGCGCTCGCGACACTCATGCCTGCCGCCGGATACCTGCCGCACGTGCCCCTGCCCGGGTACTCGCGGGCGGCTCGCCGGCGCCGCAGCGCGCCTGCCGGGGCGCACGCGAAGCCCGCCGAGGGCTCGCTAGCGCCCCCGGCGCGGATCCGGTGGGAGCGTGAGGAGTCGAACCTCGCCGGGCGCTGGGCCTGGTCCGCGCTGCGAGCCCGAGTCAACCGGCTCGCTTGCGCTCCCTCGGCTGTGCTGCACCTCCAGGCTGGCCCATCGGCGGGCGCGGCGCGAGAGGCCAAGGGCCCGGCTCGGCAGGGCACTAGGTCAGGGCCTCGGCCCTGGTCCGGAAGAATGCCGGGGCCCTTCCATCCCATACCTGGAAGGGCCGAGCTCAATCTGGCGTATGGCGCGGCGTGAATCCAGGACCGACACGCGCGGTGCTGCTGCCCGGATGGCGGCTGCCGCACGCCGTCAAGGGCGTGAGAATAACTAATTGCGTTCAACGGGTAACGCCACGTGCAATGGCAGCCGATAATGAGACAGACGCTGGCGGCGTGGGTACCCCCGAGCTCACGCCGCCGCGTCTTCCTGGCCTCCCCGGCCAGCCCCTGGCTCCGGGTCCCGGCGCCGCTTCCGGCCGGCCGGAAGCTCGGTAGGCCCGCGCCGGCGGTACACCTGCGGGGCCCGGGCCGGTAGCGTTCGGTATATGAGAGCTACCGGATTGCCAGCGGGCGACGGCGGAGCCCGCAGCCCTGATGCCCCGTTCGGGCGCATGCTCACGGCCATGATCACGCCGATGACCGGCGACGGGACAGTCGATGACGAGGGAGCTGCCCGGCTGGCCGATTACCTGGTCACCGACATGCGAAACGACGGCCTGGTGATCAGCGGGACCACAGGCGAGTCACCGACGACCTCGGACGCGGAGAAGGACCGGCTGCTGCGCTCGGTGATCGAGTCGGTCGGCGACCGGGCCGTGGTCGTGGCCGGGGTCGGGACCAACGACACCGCTCACACCTGCGAGCTCGCCCGGCAGGCCGAGCGCGCGGGCGCGCACGCCCTGCTCGTCGTCACGCCGTATTACAGCAAGCCGCCGCAGGCGGGCCTGGTGGCCCACTTCACGGCGGTGGCGGACGCCACCGGGCTGCCGGTGATGCTGTACGACATCCCGGGCCGGACCGGCACGCCGATCGCGACCGAGACGCTGATCCGGCTGGCCCGGCATCCGCGGATCGTGGCCGTCAAGGACGCCAAGGGCGACCTCGGCGCCAGCTCGGTCGTCATGGCCACCACTGACCTGGTCTACTACTGCGGCGATGATCCGCTGAACCTGCCGTTCCTGGCGATCGGCGCGGCCGGTTTCGTCAGCGTGCACGGTCACGTGGCCGGCGACCGGCTGCACGAGATGATCGACGCCTACCGGGCCGGTGACGTGGCGACGGCGCTGGCCATCCACCGTGAGCTGCAGCCGGTCTACACCGGCATGACCCGCACCCAGGGCGTGATCACGACGAAGGCCGCCCTGGGGCTGCTGGGCCTGCCCGGCGGACCGGTGCGGCCGCCGCTGGTCGACGCGACCCCGGCCCAGATCGAGCAGCTACGCGCCGACCTGGTGGCAGGCGGTGTGAAGCTCCGGTGAGTCACCCGCATCCGGGGCTGGGCCTGCCGCCGCCCCTGCCCGCAGACGGCCTGCGCATCGTCGCCCTCGGCGGCCTCGGCGAGATCGGCCGGAACATGACCGTGTTCGAGCACGCCGGCCGGCTGCTCATCGTGGACTGCGGCGTGCTGTTCCCCGAGGACGACCAGCCGGGCGTGGACCTGATCCTGCCGGATTTCTCCAGCCTGGAGGGCAGGCTCGGCGACGTCGAGGCACTGGTGCTCACGCACGCGCACGAGGATCACATCGGCGGGGTGCCCTACCTGCTCCGGCAGCGCCGCGACATGCCCCTGGTCGGCTCCCGGCTCACGCTCGCGCTGGTGCAGAGCAAGCTGACCGAGCACCGCATCACGCCCGAGGTTGTCGAGGTCAGCGAGGGCCAGCGGCTCACGTTCGGTCCCTTCGGCCTGGAGTTCCTCTCCGTCAACCACTCCATTCCGGACGCGCTGGCCGTGGCGATCCGGACGAACGCGGGCGTGGTCCTGCACACCGGCGACTTCAAGATGGATCAGCTGCCGCTGGACGGGCGGCTGACCGACCTCGGCGGGTTTGCCCGGCTCGGTGCCGACGGCGTCGACCTGCTCATGGCGGATTCCACGAATGCCGAGGTCCCCGGCATCGTCACCAGCGAGCGCGTGATCGGCCCGGTGCTCTCCGAGGTCTTCGCCGCGGCCGGGCAGCGGATCATCGTGTCCTGCTTTGCCAGCCACGTTCACCGGGTGCAGCAGGTGATGGACGCGGCTGCCGAGCACGGCCGGAAGGTGGCCCTGGTCGGGCGCTCGATGGTGCGCAACATGGGCGTGGCCCGCGAGCTCGGCTACCTGCGGGTGCCGTCGGTTCCCGGCGGGCTGCTGGTGGATCTGCGCGAGGCTGAGGAGATGGCGCCGGATGAGATCGTGCTGATCTCGACCGGATCGCAGGGCGAGCCGATGTCCGCGCTGTCACGGATGGCCGGCCGGGATCACCCGATCCGGATCGCCGAGGGCGACACGGTCATCCTGGCCTCCTCGCTGGTGCCCGGCAACGAGACCGCGGTATCGCGCATCATCAACGACCTGACCAGGCTCGGCGCGCGCGTCGTGCACAAGGGCAACGCCATGGTGCACGTGTCCGGGCATGCCCCGGCCGGCGAGCTGCTCTACGTGCTGAACCTGGTCCGGCCGAGCAACTTCATCCCGGTGCACGGCGAGTGGCGGCACCTGCAGGCGCACGCCGATCTCGCGGAGCTGACCGGGGTGCCGCCGGGCAACATCGTGATCGCCGAGGACGGCGTCGTCGTGGATCTCGTCGGCGGCAAGATCGCGGTCACCGGGACGGTGCCCTGCGGCTACGTCTACGTGGACGGCCTGTCCGTCGGCGAGGTCACCGAGTCCTCGCTGAAGGACCGGCTGATCCTCGGCGAGGAAGGCTTCGTCTCGGTGGTCGTGGTCGTGGACTCCACCTCCGGCAAGGTCGTGGCCGGCCCGGAGATCCATGCCCGCGGCTCCGGCATCGACGACGCCGCCTTCGGCGAGGTGCGGCCGCGGCTTGAGGAGGCCCTGGCCAGGGCCGCTGCCGAGGGGATCAACGACGTGCACCAGCTGCGCCAGCTGGTCCGGCGGACCGTCGGCAAGTGGGTCAGCGATAACTACCGGCGCCGGCCGATGATCATCCCGGTGCTGGTGGAGGTCTGAGCGGGCTCAGCCCGGCGGGCTGCCGCGCAGCAGGAACCGCTGCAGCTTGCCGGTGCTGGTCCGCGGCAGGGCGGTGCGGAACTCGATGGCCCGCGGGTACTTGTAGGGCGCGATCCGCTGCTTGACGAAGCCCTGCAGCTCGCTGACCTTGGCGTCGCCTCCGGCGGCCGGGTCCCGCAGGACCACGAAGGCCTTGACGATCTGGCCGCGTGCCTCGTCCGGCACGCCGACGACGCCGCACTCGGTCACGTCGGGATGGCTGAGCAGGACCTCCTCGATCTCCGGGCCGGCGATGTTGTAGCCGGAGGAGACGATGATGTCGTCCGAGCGCGCCTGGTACCAGAAGTAGCCGCCGGCGTCCCTGACGTAGGTGTCGCCGGTGAGGTTCCAGCCATCCCGGACATAGCTCAGCTGCCGGCTGTCGGCCAGGTAGCGGCAGCCGGTCGGGCCCCGGACGGCCAGGCTGCCCGGCTCCCCGTCCGGCACCGGCTTGCCCTCGCCGTCGAGGACCACGGCGCGGTAGCCGGGCACCGCCCGGCCGGTCGCGCCGGGCCGGATCTCGCCGTCGGCCGCGGAGATGAAGATGTGCAGCAGCTCGGTGCTGCCGATCCCGTCGATGATGGCCGCGCCGGTCGCGTCGCGGAACGCCTGCCAGGTCGAAGCAGGCAGGTGCTCGCCGGCCGAGACCGGCCGGCGCAGGCCGCGCAGCTGCTCGGCCCGCCCGGCCGCGATCATCGCGCGGTAGGCGGTCGGCGCGGTGAAGCACACGGTCACGCCGCGGTCCGCGATCTGGTCGGCCAGCTCGGCGGGCGTCGCCTTCTCCAGCAGCAGGGTGGCCGCGCCGGCCCGCATCGGGAAGATCACCAGGCCGCCCAGGCCGAAGGTGAAGGCCAGCGGCGGCGTACCGGTGAACAGGTCATCGGCCGATGGCCTGAGCACGTGCCCGGAGAAGGTGTCGGCGACGGCCAGGACGTCCCGGTGAAAGTGCATCGTGGCCTTGGGGCGGCCGGTCGTGCCGGAGGTAAACGCGATCATCGCCACGTCGTCGGCGGCCGTGCGAACGCTGGCGAAGCTGTCCGGCTGCCGGCCGGCCAGCACCGTCAGGTCGGAGGGGCCGGTGCCGCCGTAGCTGATGATCCGCAGGCCCTCCGCCCCGGCCGCGGCGAGCTCATCGGTCAGCCGGTGGTCGCAGAGGGCCAGGCTGACCCGGGCGATGTCACAGATCTTGGCGAGTTCGGCGGCGCGCAGCAGCGGCATGGTCGTGACCGGCACGCCGCCCGCCTTGAGCACCCCGAACCAGCAGGCCACCAGCCACGGGTTGTTCGGCCCGCGCAGCAGCACCCGGTTGCCCGGCAGCAATCCGAGCTGGTCCGCCAGCACCCGCGCTACCTGCGCGGAGCGGCGGGCCAGGTCGCCGTAGCTCCAGGCCTCGTCCGGGGACAGCAGGCACGGCCGGGCGGGTCCGCGGGCCGCGATCGTGGCGTCCAGCAGCTCGTCAGCGCAGTTGAGGCGGCTCGGGTAGCGCAGTCCCGGCAGGGTGAATTCCAGCTCCGGCCAGTGCGCGGCTGGCGGCAGGCTGTCCCGGCAGAACGAGTCGGCGTGAGCGGATGGCGACAGCTGCATGGCCGGACCTTCCTCGGGTCTCACCAGGACGCACCCAAGTATTCCGTTCCGGTGACGATAGTCAATGAACCGGAGCAACACCGCTCTGACCGGCGGTTAGCTAGGGTTCGCAGGGTGACAGGCAATCCGGCGGAGGCCGCGCCCGACGGCCGCAGCGCGCAGCCCCGCGCGCTGATCGTGACGATCTGCGGCCTGTATGCCCGTGAGGCCGGCGGATGGCTGAGCGTCGCGGCGCTGATCAGGATGATGGCCGAGCTTGGCGTCGACGAGGCCGCCGTCCGGTCGGCGATCTCCCGGCTCAAGCGGCGCGGGGTGCTCGAGCCGCGCCGCCGCGGCGGCGCGGCCGGTTACGCCCTCTCCGAGCGCGGCCGGGAGATCCTGGCCGAGGGAGACCGGCGGATCTTCGGCCGGCCGCGCGCCCGGCTGGCCGACGGCTGGCTGGTCGCCGTCTTCAGCGTGCCGGAATCGGAGCGCGGCCGGCGGCACGCGCTGCGCTCGCGGCTGGCCTGGCTCGGGTTCGGCATCGTGTCGGCCGGCGTCTGGATCGCCCCGGCGCACCTGGCCGCCGAGACCACGGACGTGCTGGCACGGTACGGGCTGTCCGGCTATGTCGACCTGTTCCGCGCTGATTACCTGGCGTTCGGGGAGGTGCGCGAGCAGCTGCGGCGCTGGTGGGACCTGGACCGGCTGGAGCAGCTGTACCAGGCCTTCCTGGATGACGCTGCCCCGGTGCGGGAACGCTGGCTCGCCCGGCCCGCCCCCGAGCCCGCCGCCCCCGAGCCCGCCGCCCCCGAGCCCGCCGCCCCCGAGCCCGCCGCCGCCGGAGCGGGCAGCCAGGCTAGGGGAGCCCAGGGCAGCGAGGCGGATGGCAGCGAGGCGGATGGCAGCGAGGCGGATGGCAGCGCCGCGGATGGCAGCGCCGCGGACGCGGGCCGGCCCGGCGAGGCGTTCGCTGACTACGTGCGCGTGCTGACGGCATGGCGGCGGCTGCCGTATCTCGATCCGGGCCTGCCGCCCGAGCTGCTGCCGGCAGGCTGGCACGGCTTGCGGGCGGCCGGGGCCTTCGCCGAGCTGCGCGGCCTGCTGGCCGGGCCGGCCCGCGCGCATGTCCGCGCCCTGACGGGTCAGCCGGCGGACGGAACCTGACGTGATCCCGGCCCGGCCGGGGGCAGGCCACGCAACGGTTCGGTACGCCTTGGGGATAAGCCCTGGGCAGAGCACGGCGGCGTGGGCTACGGTCCGTGGGGGGCTGCATCAATACCCGGGAGGAGCAGTCATGTACCAGTACCCGTCGGGCGGCCAGGAGCCAGTAGCACCGCAGCGCCCGTCGGCGCCGCCATCCGTGCTGACCGCCGTGAAGTTCATGTACGCCGGGGCCGCGCTGAGCGCCGTCGGGCTGATTATCGGCCTGCTGACGGTGCACAGCGTGCGGGCCGCCGTGCTGAAGAAATACCCGCATTACACCAGCGCCCAGGTGCACAGCGTGGAAGTCGCCGTCGTCGGCGGCGTGGTCCTCGTCGCCCTGATCGGCATCGGCCTGTGGCTCTGGATGGCCTGGGCAAACGGCCGGGGGAAGAACTGGGCCAGGATCGTCGCCACCGTGCTGTTCGGCATCAACACGCTGGACCTGCTGCTGTCGGTCAGCCGACCGCACGCGGTGCTGAGCCTGCTGCTCTCGCTCCTGACCTGGCTGGCCGGCCTGGGCGCGATCGTGTTCCTGTGGCGCAGCGAGTCGTCCGCCTACTTCTCGGCCGGGAGGACGGCGTAGCCCTGGATCTCGACCAGCGCGGCGAGGTCCCAGAGCCTGGACACGCCGACGGCGGCCATCGCGGGATACTGCGGACCGGCCAGCCGCCGCCAGATCGCGCCGATCTCGCGGCCGTGCGCCCGGTAGTCGGCCAGGTCGACCGCGTAGATCGTCAGGCTGGCCAGGTGCTCTGGTGACCCGCCCGCGCCGCGCAGCGCCGTCAGCAGGTTGCCCAGTGCCCGCTCGAACTGGTCCGCGACCGTCTGGCCGGCGATCGTGCCGTCTGCCGTCAGCGCGGTCTGCCCGGCCAGGAAGACCAGCGTGCCGCCGGTCGCGCGGACGGCATGGGCGAAGCCGGACGGGCCCGCCAGCGCGGGCGGATTGACTCGCTCGATCATCCCTGCACCTCCTGGGCCCTGGCGGGCCTCCCACGGTAGAGCACCGGATCCCGCCCGGCTGCCGCGTCCGGGCGCCCCGGCCGGGTCAGGTCCGGCCGGGGCGCCAGCGGGCGTGCCGGGTGGCGGGCTCGCCCTCCCTGATCAGCGCGAGCCGCGGCCGGGGACCGTCGGTCCGGCCGGCCTGCGGCGGCGCGCTGCCTGGCCGCCACTGCACGGGCCAGTCAGCGCCGGGCCCGCTGTATCCCTGTGCGGCGGCCGCGTGCAGCGTCCAGTTCGGGTCGTGCAGGTGCGCGCGGCCGAGCGCGCACAGGTCCGCCCGCCCGGCCAGGATGATGGAGTTCACGTCGTCATAGGAGGAGATGACGCCGACCGCGATGGTGGCGATCCCGGCCTGGTTGCGGATCGCGTCGGCGAACGGCGTCTGGTAGGACCGGCCGAAGGCGGGCTGCTCCTCGGGCACTACCTGCCCGGTCGAGGTGTCGATGGCATCGGCCCCGGCGGCTGCGAACGCGCGCGCGATCTCGACGGCGTCCTCGCCGCGGATGCCGCCATCGGACCAGTCGGTAGCGGAGATCCGGACCGTCATCGGCTTGGCCGCGGGCCAGATCGCGCGCATGGCGGCGAAGACCTCCAGCGGATAGCGGAGCCGCCCGGCCAGCGAGCCGCCGTAGCCGTCCGTGCGCCGGTTGGTCAGCGGGGAGATGAAGGAGGACAGCAGGTAGCCGTGCGCGCAGTGCAGCTCGATCAGGTCGAACCCGCAGCGCTGCGCGGCCGCGGTGGCCGCGGTGAACTGCTGCTTGATCTGCTCCATCTCGGTCAGGGTGAGCTCGCGCGGCACCTGGCTGACGCCGCGGCGGTAGGGCAGCGGGGACGGCGCGCAGACTTCCCAGTTGCCCTCGGCCAGCGGCTGGTCGATGCCCTCCCACATCAGCCGGGTCGAGCCCTTGCGGCCGGAATGGCCGAGCTGCAGGCCGATCCGGGCGGTGGACGAGTCGTGCACGAAATCGGTGATCCGCCGCCAGGCCCGCTCATGCGCCGGCGCGTACATCCCGGCGCAGCCGGGCGTGATCCGGCCCTCCGCGCTGACGCAGACCATCTCGGTCATCACCAGGCCCGCCCCGCCGAGCGCCTTGCCGCCCAGGTGCACCAGGTGGAAGTCCGAGGGGGTCCCGCCGGCGGCCGAGTACATGTCCATGGCGGACACCGCCACGCGGTTCTTCAGCTCGAGCCCGCGCAGCCGCAGTGGCTGGAACATCGGCGGGATGATCTCGCCGGAGCCCATCCCGCGCCGCTTCTCGTGCCCGGCGAACCAGGCATCGATCCGCTCAGTGAACTCAGGATCGCGCAGCCGCAGGTTGTCGTGGGTGACCCGGCGGCTGCGAGTGATGATGTTGAACGCGAACTGCTCGGGCTCCTGGTCCAGGTACTGCCCGAGGTTCTCGAACCACTCCAGGCTGGCCTGCGCGGCCCGCTGGGTGGACGCGACGACCGGCCGGCGCTCTGCCTCGTAGGCCGCCAGCGCGGCATCGAGGCCGGCGTTCTCGTTCAGGCACGCAGCCAGGGCCAGCGCGTCCTCCATGGCCAGCTTCGTGCCGGAACCGATGGAGAAGTGCGCCGTGTGCGCGGCGTCGCCGAGCAGCACGATGCTGCCATCACGCCAGCGGGCGCAGCGCACCGTGGCGAAGCTGATCCAGCGCGAGTTGTTGGCGTGCACCTGGTGGCCGCCCAGCAGGCGGCCGAAGATCTCCCGGATCCGGGCGATCGACTCGTGGTCGGACTCGCCCGGCGCGAGCTTGCGTCCGGCCAGCTGACCGAACCCGGCCGCGCGCCAGACGGCATCGTTCATCTCCACGATGAACGTGCTGCCGGCCGCGTCGTAGGGGTAGCCGTGCACCTGCATGACCCCGTGCGGGGTCTGCTCGATGCAGAACTTGAAGGCGTCGAAGACCAGGTCGGTGCCGAGCCACATGTACTGGCAGCGCCGGACATCCCGATCAGGCCGGAACGATCCCGCCATGCTGGCCCGGATCACCGAGTTGGCCCCGTCGGCGGCGACGACGAGGTCATGGCCAGCCGCCAGCTCGGCGGCCGGCGGCGCCTCGGCCCGGTAGCAGACGGTGACCCCCAGCTCCGCGCAGCGGCGCTGCAGGATCGCCAGCAGCCGGCGCCGGTTCATCGCAGCGAAGCCATGCCCGCCGCTGGTGATCACCTGGCCCTTGACCTGAACGTCGATGTCATCCCAGCGGGCGAACTCGCGCTCCATCTGCCGGTAGATCACCGGGTCGGCGTTCTCGATGCCGCCCAGGGTCTCGTCCGAGAACACCACGCCGAAGCCGAACGTGTCGTCCGGTGCGTTGCGCTCCCAGACGGTGATCTCGGCATCGGGGGACAGCTGGCGGGCCAGCGCGGCGAAATACAGGCCGCCGGGGCCGCCGCCGGCAACGGCGATGCGCACTCGGGCCTCCACGGGACGGGCGGCTGCCCGCGGGAGCGGACAGACGCGACAGTATGCCGGGCAGCGGACGATCGTCAACGCAACGCTATGCCAGCTGACCTGCGCCGCGGCGCCGGCATGGCCAGCCTGACGGCCGCCGGGCGGCCGCCGGGCGGGCGGCGGCCGGCCGGAGTGGTAAATTTCGCTGTCGGCGACACGCCCGGCAAGATCCTTTCTTGACCGGGAAATGCTCGCTACCGTGAGAAACATGGCGACTCGTGCGCCCAGGAGCGCAGCACGCCCGGGTAACGGCACGGCCGGCCGCCCGCGGCAGCCGGGCGGCCGCACCGGGCGGACCAGGCAGCGCAGCGCGCCGTCGCCGAGCCGGCCACGGGCATCAAAGGCTGGTCGCCGCCGGCCGCGGTCCGGCGGCCGCCGCATCACCCGGCAGCCGCAGCCGCCGGCCAACCCGATTGTCATCCTGGCGGGCTGGATAGCCGCCGCGGTCAGCGCGGCCTGGATGGCACTGGCGCATGCGACCGGCGTGGTGGCCCGCGCCTTCGGCCGCAGCGCGCGGGACCTCGATCCGGCTCATCGCCGGGACGGCGCCGGACTGGCCGTGCTCTGCGCCGCCATCGTTGCCGCGGTCGCGACCTGGTGGCATGTCGGCGGCGTGGTCGGCCGGCCGGTGACGTCCGTGCTGTCCGGCGGTTTCGGCGCCGCCGCCTGGACCGTCCCGCTGCTGCTGGTCCTGCTGGCCTGGCGGCTGCTGCGGCACCCGGACCGTAATGCGGATACGGCGCGCATGGTCATCGGCTGGACCGCGCTGATCATCGGGGCCCTCGGCCTGCTGCACATCGCGTCCGGCACCCCGGCGCCGCGGGACGGCGCCGCCGCCATGCGGGCCGCGGGCGGCCTGATCGGCTACGCGGCTTCCGCTCCGCTGGTGGCCGGCATCACCAGGTGGGCCGCCGTCCCCGTGCTGACCCTGGTGGCCGGCTTCGGCCTGCTGGTGATCACCGGGACGCCGCTGCATCAGGTGCCCGCCCGCCTGGCCGAGCTGCACGGCCTGCGCCGCCGGCCAGACGGGGACGGCGAGCCGGGCCAGGGCGCGCCGGAGGAGGGCACGGCCCGGCTCCGGCAGCTGGGCCGGGGCCGGGGCAAGCCGGCCGCGATCGAGGCGGGTGACCACCACCGGCCCTACGACACGCCCCTGCTGGACGGGACGTCCCGGCGGCAGGGCGGCGCCGGCAGCGCCGCCGCCGCGGCATCGGCCGGGCGGGCGGCCGTGGCGCCCGCGGAGCCGGCCCCGGAGGGGCTCATGTTCTCGGCGCCGGGCGCGGCCGCCGAGGGCGCCACGGCAGCGGGAGAGGCCGGCTGGCGGCAGGCCTGGTTCGGCGACGCCGGCAAGCCGGGCGATGCGGCGGCGGACGCGGCGCCGCACGCGGCCGGCCTGGCGGACGCGGACGGCCAGGCCGGGCCGCACAAGCCCGAGCAGCTCAGCCTGGCCGCGGCCAGCTACACGCTGCCGCCGACCGCGCTGCTGAAGCCGGGCAGCGCGCCTAAGGCCCGCACTCGCGCCAATGACGCCATGGTCGAGGCGCTCTCCGTCGTGCTCGAGCAGTTCGAGGTGGACGCCCAGGTCACCGGGTTCACCCGCGGCCCGACCGTCACCCGGTACGAGATCGAGCTGGGGCCCGCCGTGAAGGTCGAGCGGGTGACCGCGCTGTCCAAGAACATCGCCTACGCGGTGAAGAGCGCCGACGTCCGGATCCTGTCGCCGATTCCGGGCAAGTCCGCGATCGGGGTGGAGATCCCGAACACCGACCGGGAGATCGTCAGCCTGGGCGACGTGCTCCGGTCGCCGGCCGCCACCTCCGACCACCATCCGATGGTGGTCGGGCTGGGCAAGGACGTGGAGGGCCGCACCGTGGTGGCCAACCTGGCCAAGATGCCGCACATGCTGATCGCCGGCGCCACCGGGGCGGGAAAGGCGCTCGCGCTCGACACTCCGATCCCGACGCCTGCGGGCTGGACGACCATGGGCGAGATCCAGCCGGGCAGCGAGGTCTTCGATGAGCGCGGTCACCGGTGCATGGTCATCGCAGCCACCCCGGTCATGCACGGCCGCCCCTGCTATGAGGTGGAGTTCTCCGACGGCACCGTCATCGTGGCCGACGCGGAGCACTTGTGGCAGACCGACACCGTAGCGCGGCGGGGCCAGCGCGGGAAGGTGACGGGCGGGCTGCCGTACTGGCCGGCCGCGGGGGTGGCACGGGCGACGCGGCGGGCAGCGGAGGTACTGGGCGAGCCGGACCGGCTGGTGACGACCGCAGACGTGCTGGCTGACGTAGGAGACCAGTTCCGGAACGTGCTCGATGTCCTCGTCAGCGGCCTGCCGCATGAGGGCAGGAAAGCGCGGCCCACCTGCCAGCGCAACGGGCGCACAGTCAGCTTCCGGGCGCCGGTGTACTCGCGGCAGCTGATCGACAAGATGCTGGCTGAGCGGGTCAGCACTCCGGCCGGTTACAGCCGGCCGCGTCAGTCCGGCGATGAACCGGTCACCACGGCGCAGATCGCCGCTTCCTTGCACGCGCTCGGGCGGGCGAATCACTCCATCCCAGTCTGCGGCCCGCTCGACTACCCCGAGCGGGACCTTCCGGTGGCGCCGTACACGCTCGGCGCCTGGCTGGGCGACGGGCACGCGGAAGGCCCCGGCCGCACCAGCGCCGACCAGGAGATCATCGACGCGATCCGCGGTGACGGGTACGTGGTCACCAGCAACAGCCGCCCGCTGAGCCACGGGATCGCGGAGCCCGGCGCCGGATCGAAGCAGCAGCAGGCCCGCTTCGGGCTGAAGCCGCACCTGCGCGAGCTGGGCGTGCTGGGGAACAAGCACATCCCGGAGCCGTACCTGCGGGCAGCGATCGGGCAGCGCCGGGCGCTGCTCGCGGGCCTGATGGACTCGGGCGGGTACGGCAGCACGGCGGGCATGGCGGAATTCTCGGTGACCAGCGAGCGTCTGGGCCGCGACGTGCTGGACCTGGTGCGCGGGCTCGGCTACAAGGCCACGCTGCGGACCACGTCATGCGAGGGCCGCAGCGGGCGTACGCCGGCCGTCTACGCCGTCAGGTTCAAGCCGCACGAGCCAGCCTTCCGGCCGGACCGGAAGCTTGCCCGCCAGGCCGACATCCAGCCGAGGAGCGCGGCGCGGCAGCGATACATCGTGGACGTGCGGCCCGTCGAGTCGGTGCCGGTCCGCTGCATCCAGGTGGACAGCCCCAGCCGCCTGTACCTGGCCAGCCGTTCCTGCATCCCTACGCACAACTCGACGTGCGTCAACGGCCTGATCACCTCGATCCTGCTGCGGTCCACCCCCGATGAGGTCCGGTTGGTCCTGATCGACCCGAAGCGGGTTGAACTCGCCGCCTACCAGGGAGTTCCGCACCTGATCACGCAGATCATCACCAACCCGAAGCGCGCGGCCGATGCCCTGCAATGGGTGGTTGGCGAGATGGACCGCCGCTACGACGATCTGGCCGCCTCGGGCTTCCGGCACTTGGACGATTTCAACAAGGCCGTCCGCGCCGGGCGGCTCACCCCGCCGCCGGGCAGCGAGCGGGTCTACACGCCGTACCCCTACCTGCTGGTGATCGTGGACGAGCTGGCGGACCTGATGATGGTCGCGCCCCGTGATGTCGAGGACGCGATCGTCCGGATCACCCAGCTGGCCAGGGCGGCCGGCATCCACCTCGTGCTGGCGACGCAGCGGCCGAGCGTGGACGTCGTGACCGGCCTGATCAAGGCCAACGTGCCCTCCCGGCTGGCCTTCGCCACCTCCAGCCTGACCGACAGCCGGGTCATCCTGGATCAGCCGGGCGCGGAGAAGCTCGTCGGGCAGGGCGACTCGCTGTTCCTGCCGATGGGCGCCAGCAAGCCGATCCGGCTGCAGAATGCCTTCGTCACCGAGAAGGAAATCCGCGAGATCGTCGCGCACTGCAAGCGGCAGGCCGAGCCCGAGTACCGTGAGGACGTCACCGTCGCGGAGAGCCGGCAGCGGGAGGTGGACGCCGACATCGGCGACGATCTCGAGCTGCTGCTGCAGGCGGCCGAGCTTGTCGTCAGTACCCAGTTCGGGTCGACATCGATGCTGCAGCGCAAGCTCCGGGTGGGCTTCGCCAAGGCAGGAAGACTGATGGACCTGCTGGAGAGCCGCGACGTCGTCGGCCCGAGCGAGGGCTCCAAGGCGCGGGACGTCCTGATCAGGCCGGACGACCTGGCTGAGCTCATGTCCTCGCTGCGCGGCGGCGACAGCTGATCACGGCAGCTGACCGGTGCGAGCTGATCCGCGCGAGCTGATCGGTGCCAGCCGGATTGGCGCGGCGAGCAGCCGGGAACTAGACCAGCACCAAGACGCGGCAGAAGGCAATGCCTCGCGGTTCTCGCCGGACGGTAGCCGGATGTCTACACTTGGTGACCGTTCCCCTGTAGGGGGGATCGGGGGAAACAGCGTTACTGCGCCGGGGGCCCGGGCGGTCCCGGCGCGTGCGTGCGAGCAATGGAGGCGCCGCGTGAGCATCGGTGAAGCCCTGGCAGCGGCACGCCGCGATGCCGGTCTCACCATTACGCAGGTCAGCCAGCGAACTTGTATCCGGGAAACGATCATCCGGGGCATTGAGCGAGGCGACTACTCCGCCTGCGGAGGTGATTTCTATACCCGCGGGCACATCCGGAGCATTGCGCGCGCCGTGGGCGTGGACCCGGAGCCGCTTGTCCGCGAGTACGACGCGACGCAGGGGACGCCGCAGGCCATCACCGCCGCCGACATCTTCGAGCCGTCGACGCCGATCAAGCTGAAGGAGCGGCGCCGTCCCAACTGGAGCCTGGCCATGCTGGTGGCCCTGGTGGCGGTCATCGGCGGCGGCATCCTGTACTTCGTGACGAATTCGCCGGCCAGCCCCACGGCGAACCAGGTCATCGCCCCGGCGCACCCGGCGACCAAGGCGGTCACCCCGCCGGCGCACGCTCCGGTGAAACCGGCCGCCACCGCGCTGCAGCGGCGGCGGCTGCACGAGGTCGTGATCCATCTCACCGCGGCTTCCCAGGACTGCTGGGTCGAGCTGACCAGCACCGCTGGCACGCTGATCTACCAGGGCACCATCCTGCCGGGTGACTCGAGGACGTGGGTCGAGCACCAGGTCGTCGACCTGCGGCTGGGGAACCCGGGCGCAGTCGCGCTCACCGTGAACGGCAAGGTCACCTCGCCGGGAGCCGGCACCCAGCCGGTCACGCTCAGCCTGGGGCCTGCCCTGCGGACCGCCGGGTAGCCGCGCCGGCGCCCGCTGGTGCCCTGGCACCTGCCGTCTTACCGTAGTCTGCCGGTGTGTCATCGAGCGATGAGATCCCGCAGGCGCCCCGCCGCAGGGTCAGCCTGGTGACCCTGGGCTGCGCCCGGAACGAGGTGGATTCCGAGGAGCTGGCGGCGCGGCTCGAAGCCGGTGGCTGGGCTCTCGCCGACGGCGCCGACGACGCGGACGTCGTGCTGGTCAACACCTGCGGTTTCATCCAGGCGGCCAAGCAGGAATCTATCGATGTCCTGCTGGACGCCGCGGCCGGCGGCGCGCACGTGGCCGCGGCGGGCTGCCTGGCCGAGCGCTACGGGTCCGGCCTGGCCGACGCGCTGCCCGAGGCGCAGGTGCTCAGCTTCGACGACTACGCGGACATCGGGGCCCGGCTGGACGCGATCGCGGCCGGCCGGCGATGGCAGGCGCATGAGCCCAGGGACAGGCGCGCCCTGCTGCCCATCTCCCCGGTCTCCCGGCCAGGGGCCGGCGCCGGGCAGCTGCCCGGCCACGGCGGCCGGGTCCGCAGCAGCGCGGACATCCCCGACCTGCCTCCCGGCGTGGCCCCGGCATCCGGTCCGCGGGTGCTGCGGCGCCGGCTGGGCGGCGGAGTCGTGGCCCCGCTGAAGATCGCTTCTGGCTGTGACCGCCGGTGCGCCTTCTGCGCCATCCCCGCCTTTCGCGGGTCCTTCGTATCCCGCCCGCCGCAGGACCTGCTGGCCGAGGCGGACTGGCTGGCCGGGCACGGGGCCCGCGAGCTGCTGCTGGTGAGCGAGAACTCCACGTCCTACGGCAAGGACCTCGGTGACCTCAGGCTGCTGGAGGCCCTGCTCCCGCAGCTGGCCGCGGTGCCGGGGATCAGCCGGGTGCGGGTGAGTTACCTGCAGCCGGCCGAGCTGCGCCCCGGGCTGATCGAGGTACTGGCAGGCACGCCCGGCGTGGCGCCCTACTTCGACCTGTCCTTCCAGCACGCCAGCGGGCCGGTGCTGCGGTCGATGCGCCGGTTCGGCGACCGGATGAGGTTCTGCGGCCTGATCGGCCAGATCAGGCAGCTGGCTCCGGGCGCGGGCATCCGGTCGAACTTCATCGTCGGGTTCCCCGGTGAGACCGAGGACGACGTCGATGAGCTGCAGCAGTTCCTGATTGACGCGCGGCTGGACGCCATCGGCATCTTCGGGTACTCCGACGAGGACGGCACGGAGGCGGCCTCGCTGCCCGGGCAGCTGCCCGAGGACGAGATAGCCCGCCGCGTCGGGGAGCTCGCCGACCTGGCCGACGACCTGATGGCGCAGCGGGCGGCTGAGCGAATCGGCGAGACAGCGGACGTGCTCATCGACGAGGTCCTGGCGGACGGGGTCTACCTCGGCCGGGCCGCGCACCAGGCGCCCGAGGTCGACGGCAGCACGGAGGTGCGTTCCGCTGTCACGGCGGCACCGGGCGACATCCTGCGGGTGACCGTGTCCGGCTCCGACGGCGTGGACCTGCAGGCCGAAGCGGCCGGTCCGGTGACGGCTGAGCCTGTCTGCACTGCGGGAGCGCGTTGAGCCGGTTCGCTGCCGGTGAAGCGGAGGGCGATGGCGCGGGCGGCGGCCAGGCTGCCGCCGCACCGGGCCTGGTCAATATCGCGAACGCGCTGACGGTGCTCCGGCTGATCCTGGTGCCGGTCTTCGTCCTGCTGCTGCTGGCCGGCAGCACCGGCGGCCGGACGGCCGCGTTCGTGGTGTTCGCCGTCGCCTCGGCCACTGACCTGCTGGACGGCGAGCTGGCCCGGCGCCGCGGCCTGATCACCGACTTCGGCAAGATCGCCGACCCCATTGCCGACAAGGCGCTGACCGGGTCGGCGCTGGTCACCCTGTCCGTTCAGGGTCAGCTGGCCTGGTGGATCACCGTGGTCATCCTGGCCAGGGAGCTGGTGGTGACCGGACTGCGGTTCTGGGTGATCCGCCGCGGTGTCATCGCCGCCAGCCGCGGCGGCAAGGTCAAGACCCTGCTGCAGGTCGTCGCGATCTGCCTCTACATCCTGCCGTGGGACCTCGGGCTGTCGCGGGAGATCGTGATGGCGGCCGCGGTGGTGGTGACCGTCGTCACCGGCATCGACTACGTGGTCAGGGCCGTGCGGCTGCGCCGGGCGATTCCCGGCCAGCCGCCGCCGGCCCGCGGTCCCGGCGGCGGGCACGGCTCCGGCGGCAGCCGCGGCGCCCCCGCTGCCGACGAGAGGGCGGGTGAGGGCACGTGATGAGCCGCGATGAGACCGCCGAGCTGGCCGGGACGGCCATCGCGCTGCTGACCGCACGGGGCGAGACGGTCGCCGCGGCTGAGTCGCTCACCGG
>Ga0187862_10000620_pt1 | contig 39993 bp, 35 predicted proteins | sample June2016WEW_10_1_FD_133003 | JGI IMG/M metagenome (GOLD analysis project Ga0187862, IMG submission 133003) | Peatland microbial communities from SPRUCE experiment site at the Marcell Experimental Forest, Minnesota, USA - June2016WEW_10_150 | ecosystem: Environmental > Terrestrial > Soil >... | reverse complement strand
CCCGCCCACCATTCGGGAACTCTGATCTTCTGAAAAAGATACCAGGTAGTGCCACAGCGTATTAGCGCAGTCGTATGTCACTGAAATTACATTATTATTTTTGTGGCACTGTTAAACTTCAGTCTAAGCACCTTCTTTTATAAGAAGTTCAATCCCGTCAATCGTCGGCAATCGGAGGTTCTTGTGAACTCGAAACAGAACCCATTCTTCTAGCACTTCCCGGAGTTCTTCTCGACATTCTTCGAGTGTCTTTGCATTCGCGTAAACACCTTTACATTCGCGAATCTCTCCATAGTAGCTGCCATCATCCGGCAAGATCTCGTACTTTGCACGGCGAAGTGCCGCCTGAATATATTCCAACAGCATCCCGAAACCTCCAATCCGGTTTAACACGGTTGCCTGATCTATCTAAAATATTACTGCGTCGAATTGGCGTCAAACAAAATGCCCGATTCGATGTATTTTATTGATTGTATGCGCAAAATTCTGCAAATTGCGAAAGCTCAAAAGAGCGGAGGAAAGTTTTTTCACTTTAAAGATTTCCCGCCCCCGGAATTTCGGCGCTCACGCGCCAGCGCGGGAGTGCCGAGCGCTAGGCGCTGCCGGTGGTTGCGCCTCGCGGAGCGTGGAGATTGCGCAGCGCCACATAGATCTCGACGCTCCGCGAGGCGGAAGGGGGTGTGGGGGGCACAGCTCCCCGCGCTTCTAACGGGGGTGTGGGGGGCACGGCTCGGGCACGGCTCCCCACGCTTCTAACGGGCTGTGGGGGGCCGCAACTCCCCACGCTTTTAAGGCGGTGCGGGGGGGCGCATGTCCCCACAGCTCCCCACGCTTTTCCGGATTATGTGGGAACCGCACTTGGGCGGTTCCGTGTACTCACGTTTTGGAATTCCACGGCCTTGGAGTCAGACGTGATTTCACCGAGTGCTGTCTTGAGGTATTTTGGGGTCCGCGAACCGTCTTCTCTTTGTTAGGGCCTTGCGGGGAGCGTTTTTTGCCGGCGTCTTGTTTTCGGCCGGCAGGGCGATTTGGGCTATTCGCGTTGCTCCACGATTCTCCCGGTTGATAATTGCTTCCCTGGCGTCGATTCGAGTTGTTTTGACCTCCGGGAATCGGTTCGGCCCTGATCGATGGGTCGGGCTCATATCCTTCGATGATTTCCCGGGGGATAGTGCGCTTGAGCAGGCGTTCGATTTCTTTTAGCTGTTCGCGCTCATCGATGCAGACGAGCGATACTGCCGTTCCATTGCGCTCGGCCCGGCCGGTGCGGCCTATACGGTGCACGTAGTCTTCGGCCACACTGGGCAGTTCGAAGTTTATCACATGCGGCAGGTGATCGATATCGAGCCCTCGTGACGCAATATCGGTTGCAACCAACACCCGGACATCACCATGCTTGAAGCCTGCCAGTGTCCTGGTTCTGGTCCCCTGGCTCTTGTTGCCGTGGATGGCAGCCGCGCTGATCCCGTCGTGTTCGAGTTGTTTGGTCAGCCGGTTGGCGCCGTGTTTGGTTCGGGTGAACACAAGAACCTGTCGCCAGTTTTTCGAACCGATCAGGAAAGAGAGCAGTTCGCGCTTACGCGTGCGGTCTACCGGATGTACCAATTGTTCCACGCTCTCCGCGGCGGTATTGCGGCGGGCCACCTCGATCAGGACCGGCGAGTTCAACAGGTCGTCGGCGAGCCCTTTGATATCATCGGAAAAGGTGGCAAAGAACAGAAGATTTTGTCGTCTTCGGGGCAAAAGCGTAAGTATTCTGCGGATATCCCGGATAAATCCCATATCCAGCATGCGATCGGCTTCATCCAGAACCAATATTTCGACCCGCGACAGATCCAGGGTCCGTTGCTGAACATGATCCAGCAAACGCCCGGGAGTTGCCACCAGAATATCTATGCCCCTGCGGAGCTTTTCGATCTGCGGACCGATCTTGACCCCGCCGTAGATGACCGCCGACTTTAATGGCAGATGTTTGCCGTAGGCCGCAACACTCTCTTCGACCTGGGCGGCAAGCTCGCGAGTTGGAGTAAGTATCAGGGCGCGGACGCAATTCTTTCCCTTCACAACGGTGCGTTTGCTCAAAAGCTGCAATAGCGGCAGAGCAAAACCCGCTGTTTTTCCCGTGCCGGTTTGAGTACCGGCAAGGATGTCTTTTCCTTCAAGAATGAGGGGGATCGCCTGGAGTTGTACTGGAGTTGGTTTGGTGTAGCCTTGATCGGCGACGGCACGGAGTAATTCGGACGAAAGGCCGAGCGAATTGAATGACATGCTTAAAGATGGCTCCTGAATTAAGGACTACTTCATGCACTTTGTGCACAGTCTATGCTAAATTGTCTGGGTGGTGAAAAAGGATTGGAATTCCCACATCAGAGCGAAAAACCCTATAGACGTCACCCCGGCGAAGCCTGTCCCGGAAGTGTCTGGTCCGGGGGCCGGGGTCCAGTGGCTTTCGCATTAAAATCAATCAGTTGGGAAAAACTCTGGATTCCAGTCTTGTGAGACTGTGTCGCAGATGTAATGTTTTTCGTATTCCCCCTCTTTCCTAAATGGGGATTTTCGGTTGCAAGATTTTTCTGCTCTGTCCACTCATCGTGGAGCGATGCAGCTTTTTCTGCTCACCATTCACTATTCACTATTCACCATTCACTGTTCACTCAAGTTATATCGGACCTATTTGGGGCGCTTGATGGAGCTGAGCCGCTCCCAAACATTCGCAAGCTGGTTCTCCAGGTCGACTAAATACATGTCCTCCGAGATCTCCACCACGGTCCCGACCCCGTTCGGGATCTGCACTCTCTCGTCCAGTTTGGGCTTCCACACATTCACAGGTCCATCATGATATTTAGGAAATGCACTTACCTTCCGCGTGGAATTGCGAAAGGAATTGAAACTATAAAAGGGAGTCTTTATCATTTTTTTTTGCTCTCTCGCTTTGCCGGTTATTTGAATGTCCAATATATACTATACTGGTGCTTACTTGCGTAAATTGGCGTGCTTATTTCAATGGAACAGCCTAATCTCATCATTCCGGCGGGGCGTGCCCCGGAAGTGTCCAGTCCGGGGGCCGGAATCCAGATGTTCTTTTCATCTCAAGAAATCCTCTGGACCCCGGCCTTCGCCGGGGTGACAGACTTGGATTTGTTACGCGTACTTATTCAAGTAAGTACTGCTTCTATGTGTTGCCACGACGATCCCGCAATGTATGATACGCCTCATGGTTCCTGATGTCGAACATCTGAAAAATGACCTGATTCTCGTCTCTCTCCTCGGGCTAAACCTGTAATATCAGCTTTAAGCCTTATCTTTCAGGAAATGCCGCACTGCCTCGGGAGAAGTCCCAACTGCTGTTACGGCATTTTTTAGCTGCAACGCGGTACAAGTGAACTTCCTACACCAATATTGGAGTTCATTTTGTTCGTGAGGATTGACTCTGTTATTGGCGAAAGGTCCTCGTTTAGCCCTGATAGGCATGGCATCTCTCCATATATCAAAAGGTAACAAATCGTTCGGCCTGCGTGAAAAAGATGGCCCACAACGGATATTCAAAAAATGCAAAATAGCAGATTAACTATATCATATTTCGAAATTAAAGGATAGAGGGCGCAAGCGATTCCATGTACGGATGTTCCCATTTTGTCCCGAATAATCTGGATTAATTGAACATAAAGGTGCTCTAATTTTAGACTCAGCATCATTATTAACGTTTGAATATAAAATTAGTACATGCCCTGGCATTTCTTACGAATCTTTATGTTAATAGGTTAAACAAGGCTTCCAGCCGGCCGAGTTCGCCACGGCCGTTTTCCCAATCCGCTGAAAAAACACAAACTTTCCTCTGGAGGGGGTTGATTTCTTCCGAAATGGGGATAAGATTCAATCGTGGTAAAGGGTAAGATGTTGAACATTCGAGTTGAACCTTCAACAAAGAGAGGGCATTTGATAGAAAACAATGTAACATGCCACCATTTGGGGAACCCATTGGATTCTAACCTTCGTCTGATGGGTTCCCTTTCTTTTTTGGCATAAATATATACAGCCGGTTTTAAATCCACCTTACGACGGCCGTTCAAGCGGGGCTCGTCTGTATTCATCATCTGCTCTGCTCCAAGGGGTTTTGCGCACACAGGCGAAAATCCGCTCTAATTGGAAATGGGGACCCTGGCCCTCCCGGCAAAGCCAGGCCCACCTGCAATGAATACCTTCATGGGTATCCCGATAATTGACACAATTTACAAATTATTTCATTTTTACAAGGTGTCTTGACCTGCTGGAAAGCTCACTATTTCGTCGAGAGGCGAATTGCGGAGTCTGACCTGCTATCGAATTTTTCATCATTTTTGACGAAAGGAGATCCATTCCGTTGGTAGCGCCGTCTTCCATGGCGGCGCTTGGTGGTCTCAGCACAAAGATCTCCCTGCTTGTTGGCCTCAATGCTGTTAACTTAAGATGGTTTAAGGTTTGTGGGGACCCCGTTTCCAGCCTGCCGGCGATCCCCTCAATGAACTGCCGGTCAAACACGTTCAAAACTCAGAGAAATTCCATCATAGCCGATCTTGCGGCAGATACGCCCTCGAACGGCGACCACGCGGCCAGTCGCCACCTGGGTTGTCCGACCGACATTGTAGTCTTGCTCAAGCCGGGTTTGCGCGATCTCCACCCCGAGGCGCTTAAGGCTTCGGGGTGGGTGGCAAGTCCTTTCGGCCGCACGGGGTCCTGTATCTGGAAGGATTTCGGCCTCACGCGCCACAGTGAGCCGCGCAGTGGCGAAGGGGGTGTGGGAGGGCACGGCTCCCCACGCTTTCCCGGATTATTTATTTGCAGAACTTCCGGTACACCGTAGCTCCCCGCTCCTTCCCTTCACCCTTCACTCTTCACTCTTCACTCTTCCCCGCTCCTTGCTCCTTGCTCCTTGCTTCCCGCTCCCTGCTCCTTGCTTCCCGCTCCCCGCTCCTCAGTCCTCTTTCCTCGCTTTGCCGGCCTTGCTCAGAAGCCAGCGCTCCACGGTGTCCTGCATTTGGCTCAGAGTGAAGGGCTTGGACAGATAGCCGTCCATTCCGGCAGCCAGGCATTGCTCCTGGGCTCCCTTCATTGCGTGTGCGGTAAGCGCAACGATAGCAATCTTGGACGCAGACCCGGATTCAGTCTCTGTTTTTCGAATCTGCCTTGTTGCCTCATAACCGTCCATTTCGGGCATCTGGCAGTCCATTAGAACAAGACCGTAATTGGTACGTGAGATGGCCTGGAGCGCCTCATGACCGTTTGATACGACGTCAATGCGCTGGCATCCAAGTTTCTTGAGCATCGCCGTGCATACATGCTGGTTGGTCAGATTATCCTCCGCCAGCAGAATAGGCGTAAATAAAGGTTCGACCGCCGCAGGGCCGGCGGCAATATCTGTTTTTGTGCCGCGACGGCCCTGCATCGAGTCCACAATGGCGTTATAGAGCTGAGAGGGCCGCGCCGGTTTCATGAGGTATGTTGCGATACCGGGATGGCGCGACCTTTCGATATCTCCGCTGAGCATAATCAGCGTGGCCGATGCAAGGGACGGGTCCTCTTTTATTCTGGTTGCAAGTTCAAGCCCATCCATGCCCGGCATCATCCTGTCCAGAATGGCTAAATCATAAGCATTTCCACTATCGGCCGCATCACGCATCATTTTCAGGGCCTGCTCTCCACTTTCCGCACAACCGCATGACATTTTCCATGAATCGAGCTGGCCCTTAAGGACTGCGCGGTTCGTTTCATTATCGTCGACGACGAGCACGCGCAAATCATGTGGCTTTGAAAATGGATAACTCTCACGGGCCGATTTGCCGGGATGCTGTTTTTTCAATCTGACGGTGAAGCGAAAACAGCTTCCTTTCCCCGGGCTGCTTTCCACTTCGATGTGACCACCCATCATGTCGCAGAGTTGTCTGGATATGGAGAGTCCGAGCCCGGTGCCGCCAAACCTGCGGTTCATGGATTGGTCCGACTGGGAGAATGCCTCGAAGATTTTAGATTGTGCTTCCAGTGGGATTCCAATACCGGTATCCCTTATCTCAAAACCCAGGAGTATGCCGTCCTGAGTTTCCTCCCGAAGAAAAGCGCGAACGAAAATCTCGCCCTGCTCGGTGAACTTGATCGCATTGCCGATAAGGTTGGTAAGTACCTGGCGAAGCCTGCCCGGGTCGCCTGTCAAACTGCCGGGAACATCGTCCGCGATCTGGTAGATGAACTCGAGTCCCTTTCTGTGGGCGTTAACGGAAATGAGTTCCATCAATTCTTCGACGTGGTCCCGCAAGTCGAAATTGAGGTATTCAAGCTCGAGCTTGCCTGCTTCGATCTTGGCGAAATCCAGAATATCGTTCAGTATCTGAAGAAGCGACTCTCCGGACCGGAAGACCGTCTCAGCCAGTTTGCGCTGCTGCTGATCGAGATCGGTTCCCAGCAAAAGTTCGGCCATTCCGAGCACACCATTCATGGGGGTTCGGATCTCATGGCTCATATTGGCAAGAAACTGCGATTTCGCCTGATTGGCCGCAATGGCCCTCGCCGCTGTTTCCTTTTCTGTGACGTCTTCGTGGGTGCAAAGAACTCCGATGAAATTCCCTTTGGAATCGAACATTGGGACCCGCCTGATCTCGAAGAACAGGGTGCCGGATTCGCGCTCCAGCATATGGTGCATGGGCGCAAGCGACTTTACCACTTCCATGTCCCACTCATGAAACAAGAGCGCCTCATTATCTTTCCATGCAAGCTGCTCGTCGGTTTTGCCAACGACGTCGGATACTGCTTCGCACCCGGCTTCCCTGGCAAAGTTCTGATTGCACCCGAGATAGCGAAGGCCGGGATCTTTCCAGAAAATCGAATGAGGAAAGCTCTCGAAGACCCTCTTGAGCATTTCCCGTGAACGCTGCAGGGCTTCAGCAGCTTTTTCCCGATCGCTGATTTCCTCCCTGAGCCTTCCGGTCAGCCGGGTGAGTTGCGCCCGTCGCCCGTGTTCGAGAGCAGCCAATGTTTCGAGCATCTTGGGAACCGGCACTACCCCGATCATCGAGCCATTACGGGTAACGATGATGTGATCGAATATCTTTGATTTCTCACGCTGCATCGCAAGACCGGCGGCAACCTCGAGGGGTATGCCGGCCTCGATGCTGAGCGGGTTTGTATCCATAACTCGGGTGACCGGCTTGGGATAATAAAGGGCGACCCCGAAAGGCTTACTCAAAATCCTGTCCAGATGGAGGCTGCTGACCAGGCCGACAGGTTTCTCGGCGATTGCTACCACAAGAGCGTCTATCGGCTCATCCACCCCGAGCATTTGCTTCGCGTCACTGATCGGCGTCTCGGGAGCTATGCACACAGCAGGCTCAGCAAGCGCACCTATACACACTGAGCGCCCTCTCGAGGCCAAATCCCGAATTGCGCTGGATACACGGAAAGATAAAGATCCATTCATTTCCGAATCTATTTCACTGCTACGTGCCTGCATCGACCGCATTAGCACAACCCCGTAAAATCCCAGGTTAACTTCGTCTGTCCAATAATCCCAATATACAATCGACAGAAAATAGAATATCTTGACATCAGATTGGTGACATTTTCGTGACTTTTTACATATGTCGGGGTCCAAACCTCAAAAATCGCAAGAGAAACACCCGGCAACCGGACGCCGTTTCATCGGATGGCAGCCATAGGGTCCGATTATTAGGTAAGGAATGAAAAATCAGGATTTCATCATTGACACACCTATTCAGAACTCCTAACCTCTAAATTGTGGAATTTGTATGACCAAATTTCTATTCTCCCGCCTTGCTGCCGTTGATCAAAATCGGCCTTGCACTTTTGAAATGAGGAGAAGATATGGCGCTTTTTGATAACGGACTCAAAATTGGGACACCTATTTTGCTCGGTGTAGGGATACTGATTCTCGCTCCGGTGATCGCTCCCGTTGTTGCATCGGTTGTAAAGCCTTTGGCGAAAGCAACGATCAAAACTGGCCTCACCCTCGTTCAAAAGGGAAGAGAGCTGATATCGGAGGCTGCGGAGGGCTTCGAAGATATTACCGCCGAAGTCAAAGCAGAGCTGATAGCGGAGCGGGCGGGCCCTGCCGCCACTCCGCAGGCAGATGAGGTCGTATATTGAGCGCCCATCCTTAAAGAATGCGACGGAGTACGGATTTAATTCGATCATCCGGGAAAATCATTCTGTAACCGATCACTCTGTAAACCAGGTTATTTCTAGGGCATGAACTGCCTCGGATTGTGGGCCGAAATGACTCCTATCACACTTTGGCCGTTTAAACCTCTGGCTCCGGCAAAGGTTCCCCGTCTTTGCGCGAGGGAGAGTGTCCGGGGCCGGGCCTGAAAGAGTTGGGGCGCCTAAGACCTGCATGCATGTTTATAAGATGTGTAAAGGGGGCAGAGAGATGGAGGACGACAGTAGGATGACAATTGTTCAAAACATCATGGATGATAGATTGTGTGTTTTCCCTCTTCCAGCCGAAAAGGCGGTCGTTGCCGCCCATGAGTTTTTTGACCGGCAGAATTGCCGGGAGAGTTATCATGACCCGCTCAAGCATCCCGATTTCAAGGAGCATAAGCGGGGATTTTCCTGTGGGGATTGGATAGCCTTCAAACAGGTGGGTGAAGATGAACGTGGATGATTTGGCATGGACAAATCCGAAACTCCTGATGCTTGCATATATACGAAATCATTTGTAAATTCAGCGCATGGAATTGCCCGAGACATGCTTCTTTCTAAAATCCGCAACTCCCGAACCCAGCTTTTGGAGGGCGCCATAAAATGCCTACTCAGGATTTAGCCAGCCGACAAAGCATCCTCGCCGATCAGTTCCTCTACTTCTTTCTCCGCCTTCGAAAGAGCCGTATCCGATCGGTAGTCGAAGCTGTTAATAATAGTTATCCGGAAGAGACTTCCGAGCAAAAGGCTCAGCGGCTTATTGCGGCTCAAGCGCCCCTTTCCTTTCTGGGAGGCACTCTCATTCATCTTCCGATGCTGCTTCCCGGACTGGGCCAGGCAATTCGGTTCCTGGGCGTTGTGGAAGGAACTTCAGCCATCACTCGCATGCACATCTATCTCATCATGGAGATCGCCCTTCTCTACGGCATGGATATAGACGATGAGGCGCGCGTTCCCGAGATGCTCGCGGTGGTTGCGGCAACCGGTCTCGCAACCGGGGTTCCGTTGCTCGCCGATGTTCTCGACTTCAACCCGTTGTTTACCGTGCCCGCCGGGGGCATAACGGCTTACGCAGCCGCCCGGTTGATCGGCGAGGAAGCTATCCGCTTTTATTCGCGACCCGCTAAAGAATTGGCTCCGGCTCCTTCGACATAGAAGCGCTGCTTAATAACCTCGGGCCCGCGGTAAATTTACGCAGCAGCAAGCTGCTATAACACTATTGTCATCATTTTAAGCAGAGCCTGTCACATTTCTGGTATATCCTCCACCGCTGTCGGTTGCATTCGTAAATAATCCGTTAAGCTAAGTTTTGTCGTGCCGGTTAAAACCGGTTATGGCAATGAGAAAGTGAGACGAGATTGATGGAGGACCGGCTGACGAACAACGCCCTTTGGGACCCCGAAACTTGTATGAACGCCGATTTGCATTCAAAGCAATTACCGAGGAAATGCGCTCGATGTAATTCCGATGCCTCTTACAAATTCGGAAAAACAAGACATGGAAAGCAACGGTTCCGCTGTCTTTTGTGTGGGCGGCAATTTGGGAACTCACCGAGGGATGAACTGAAAGAGAGGTCCCTCTGCCACGCATGCGGGCAAAAGATGCATGTGTACAGGAAAGACGCTGTGGTGGTCAGGTTCAGGTGTGCCGGTTATCCATCGTGCAGGAGTTTTGCAAAACTGCAAAGGAGTGAATATGAGCTGCTGCTTTCTGCACTTTCCGGGGAGATTGGGAACCACGGCATCATTGTTCGAGGCGAAGAGAATGATTCTCCAATTTATGGATTTACAAATCCTGGTATTAATCCCTTGATCCCTCATCCATCATCCCTCAATCCCTCAATTTCGCAACCTCAGTAGGTAAGTAATGAACAATGAGGATGACAAAACTGATAAAAGCATTACTCTATGGTTTTAAGCCACAGAGACGCTGAAAAGATGGTGAATGTGTAGCCATCTCGTTTCCATCGGAGCGAATAACCCCTTGCTTTTCAGGTGAAAAATCCGAACCGGAAACTGCAAGTGTCTCATCCGGTGTGTCCGGAGCAGGCGATGCCGACCATAGGCTCTTGGTTCTTGTAGTGAAAGGTGGTGCGAGATGGCCGAAAAAAGAGCTGAGCGACCGAAAAAGAAGGAGCAGGAAATGAGCCCTGGAGAAAAGATCCACGAAGAAACACCCCGGACAGGCGTAAAGGCGACTATGGGTCAGGCAGGGACCACAGTGAAAGAGGGTCTCCTCGGCGGCCTCAAAGGCATCAGCGAGATCGAAACCCAGATTGTCACCCTGGTCAAGAACACCGTTTCCGATACCCTTAAGGCTACGGGCTCGGTGGCCGATGAAACCCTCAACGTGACAAAAGATGTGCTGCAAGGGGCCTTCAAAGCAGCGGAGGAAGTTGGGACAGGGTTTTTGCTGAGTTCCAAGAGCGTGGCAAAAGGCGTTATCATGGGCGTGAGCGATGTTGGGGGTGACGTATTGACCGTCGCCAAACAGGTTATCAGGGGGACGGTCAAAGGAGCTTCCGAGATTGGAGCTGACGTGGGGCAGGTCGCCCGCACGACGTTGGACGGAATCATTGAAGCGGCAAAGGAGACCGGCTCAAATGTCGAGGAGATGGCAAAGGTAACCGTAAATGGAGCCATCGAAGCAGCGGGAAGCATTGGGAATACGGCTGTTAAGGCTGTCAGGGATGTTCTGGTGAACGCTGTGGAAGGCGTGAAGGACATTGCGAGCACTGCTCTTCCAAAAGCAAAGCCGTGACAGTAGGTCTCTACCGGTGCCGGACGGGGCTTTTTCCATTCATGGGTTAGCAATAAGAGGCAAGAGGAGCGGCAGGATTACTCAGGCCTGCAACTGCTGACGCCTTCCAAACCATCTGGCAATTGCATTGCGAACGCTCCTCATGCATTGCATGGAGGAATCCGCAGAACGTTTCACAGTGAGTAGAGCTGTTTTCACCAAACGGGGCGAATCGTGGGATTGGGCAATTCGATATCCATCGACTGGAATTGGATCTCTGCGCTCTTCAGCGTGATCATTATCAATCTGGTCCGATCAGTCGACAACGCGATGGTCGTCGCCGTGGCTCTGAGGTCTCTTCCAAAGCGTCTGCGCTTGAGGGCCTTAACGTTTGGCGCCTGCATTACCATTGTATTGAGTGTCTTCCTTACTTACTTTGCATGCAAACTGCTCGAGCACAGCTTCGTCAGACTTTTGGGAGGCTTGATAGTCCTTTACCTGGCGGTGACTCTTCTGGTCCTGAGAACCGGCGCGACATCTGTGGATGAAGGGATCTCCAACACCAGCCAGGCTGTCAAGATACTCGTAATTGCCAATTTAACCATGTCTTTGGATAATATGCTGGCTGTAGCGGGAGCATCCCAGGGAAATTTTTTCCTGCTCTTCATCGGACTTGGTGTTAGCATTCCGGTTGTTTTTTTCGCCAGCAACCTCCTTTGCCTGGTAGTAGAAAGGTATCCCATCCTTAACTACGTTGGTTGTGCAGTCCTTGCGAAGGTGGGCTCGGACATGATCCTCACCGACCCCTTCGTGGTGAGCGTGCTGGCCCCAACCAGGGTTTTCAGTTATTCGGCTCAGATCGCATCCATCCTTGTTGTCATTGCTTCAGGGCATTTCTGGATGAAAATGACCTGCGGAGCTAAAGGAATTGTGCGGGAGCAACAAAGCTTCCGACCTCCGACTTCCCGTGTAAGTTGATTCAACCCAGACGCTCCAATAGCCATTGTGTCACCCGGCGATAGTCCTCGGCCCCATTTGAATCGCTCGCATAAAGGGTTACAGGTTTCCCCTGAGCGGGCGCCTCTGCCAACGCGACATTCTCACGGACGAATGGGGCCATCTTGCCGGGGAATCTCCGCTCCAACTCAGCCATGGTTTCCCTATGAACCCTGCGCCTCGGGTTGGCGCGGCACGCGATTAGCCCCAGAATCCCGGGATGGACGTTTTCCCGGCGCATTGCATCCAGCGTCTCGATCAATTGATCCAGGCCGTTCAGTGCAAGCCGATTGGTTTCAATTGGAATGACTACGTGCTGACTGACGCGAAGAGCGCTCGAAGTGAGAATTCCGGGACCTGGTGGGCAATCGATTATGGCCAACTCCCAATCGCCATGGGTACGAGCAAGACAGCGGGCCAGGAGTTCCGCACCGAGTACACCGCTAAACCTTTGCGCAGCCTCGGAAAGTGCTGGACCGGAAGGAATGAGATCAACCCCTTTCACTGCAGTTGAGATCACAGGCGCAGCAACGGTTCTTTCCAGGGCGTGCAGGAATCCCGTGCCCTTGTCTCTGACCCCGAAATGCAAGCTGGCGCTTCCCTGAGGGTCAATATCTATGACCAATACCCCCTTGCCCATTTCTCCCAGGACCGATGCAATGTTCACAGCCGATGTGGTTTTCCCCACTCCACCTTTATGGTTGGCAAATGCAATGATCGGCTTCATGCTTTTGACTCCTGACAAAGGGGGAAATGCGAATTCGCCGTCAAATCAAGATTAATAGATTATTGCATAAACGCCCTATTCGGCAAATGGCAGAAAGACACTGATGCGCAGAAATCGCTTTCACAAGTTCACGAATTGTGCCTGAGCCCAATCGCATTCCGAAACGACAGGACGGGATCAGACAGGATTAACAGGATTGAAAAACAGCCATCATCCAGAACTGTTTTGCCATTTGCATAATCCATTGATTCCGGGAAGTTGAACGATTGCGGAGATTATTCAGGGCATCATGTTTTTATCATAATCCACTGTATTCATAGTGCCCCTATGGTGAGGAGTGCAACCGGCCTTTCATGCTCATGCAGCAGGGAGGCGCCGCCTAAGGGTTTCCACTAACCCCTGGCAGCGGATGCACAGCAGTGCGGTAGGCTGGGCTTGCAGGCGTTCCAGCCCGATTGAATTCGAGCACACGCAGCAAATGCCAAATTCGCCGGCATCGATGCGCTGAATCGCAAGGCTGATTTCCTCGACAAGCTGTTGATTGCGATAACGAAATGTATTCAGGAGTTCCTTATCGCAATGTGAAGAAGCCAGGTCTGCTGAGTCCATCGGGTCGACCTGACCGGTGTACGCAGGTTCTGAATCCGGGCCGTACCGGCCACTTAGAAGTCCTCTCAAACGGACTTCCAAGAACTTCCTGAAGCCTGCTAAAGTCCTTTCGTCCATCCTTTTCCTCCTCTTTCTTAAAGCCACACACGGCACGATCAACTCCCAGTGCCCAAAACTTAGATAACCGTACGGAACATAATTGCGTTTTGTTACACAAATATGTCGGACATGTTTATATCTCATGGATTTTGGCGGCAATTCCATGAGTTCACTAGCTGACCTCCTCTTTGCTCCGCACGCACGGCACGATCAACTCTCGGGCGGGCAAAATTTGCATGGTCACGCGTGACATGCCCACGCTTCGTTAAACGGATATGGGAATATGTTGATATTTTATGGCCGCTGGAAAAGGTCCCATGTTTGCAGCGTCTGAAGGCGGACCACCCTGGCGGCAGAGCTGGACGAACAATCCGTTTGACGGTCAAACCCGGGCAGCCTGGCATAAGAATTGCTCAAAAATTTCGCGTAAAGCATTGTTTCTTTGTGGACCGAAGTTTCTCGACAAGGCTTCCAGGCGATAAATGAAACCCTGTCCTGTCTCCAGTGCAGACCTACCGGAGGTTCCCGAATCCGGGACTTCCGTGCCAACCGTAAACGGGGGTCAGAGCTTTGACAAGGCGCTCGAGGCAGCGACGTTGCTGCATTCAGGTCCACTGTCCGGGTCCCAATCGGTTCCGGAACCCTTGGATGTACCTCTGTCGAGACTCCCTGCCCTTTCATCTCCCGAATCCTTGAAAGCGTCTGCGCCATCAGGAATGGATGCCGCGGCAGCTTACCAGAGGCATGCCGGGCCAGCGGGCGAACCGGCGCCCATGAGCGGCTTTCAGAAGTACAAAGATGACCAGTTGCTTCGCAATCCGGGGGGCCGCAGCTATTACCTGGATCAAAAAAAGGTTGTCGATCCCTTGCATAAGGAATCAGTTTTGGGGCTGGTCCGGAAGGATTTTTCCGGCGTCCTCGGCAATATGAGGAATTTTTTCGGCAACATGTTCCTGGGGACCACCGTTCTTCACAGGAACGAGAAAAATGAAATCCAGCAAGGACATCAGAGGGGACTGGTCCGGACCGTGGCAGATTTCTGCAAAGACCTGGGGAGCGCCTTGAGTTTCGGCACCTGGCATCCAGACTCACCGCAGGCCCCGCATGGTTTGAAAAATCGGCTCCTTTATTCAGTCTCCAAGCTCAAAGACGCATTTATGGGGGACATTCTCACAGGGGTCCCTGCAAGTGTGAACCACATGGGCAAAAACCTGATCCTGTCAGGTTGGCACCTTGCGGAGGTTTTGCCCGATGCAGCAATCGGAAACTTTGGGCCAGGCCAAAAGCTTACTACGAGCATTTTCGATAACGGTCACGTCGCTATCGAATACCTCACGGACATCATCCCTTCCGGCGATGCCTGGCTGAGAGTCCACGCATCTAGTTTGAAGGAAATGAAGCCCCCGATCCTCTACAACCTCAAAATGCCAGAGTTTAACACCGGAGACATACGTTGGGAGCACGTGAGAAACACCCCGTTTCGAAAGACCATTGAAAGCATCGGCGCCATTTTGGCAGATGCCCTGGCCATCACCCTGATCGGCCAGACCGGATGTTCAAGCAATCGGCGAAATCAGATCGATTAGGGCTCCTCATTGAAAGCGAATCGATACTAAAATTGCTATATCAAAATGAAATGATTAACTATATTCCGATATGGACAGCAAAACGGTTTCAAATATACGCTTGGCGTGTCGCCGATGTGACCAGTGTGGGATCAGGACCGGTGTAAAATCGGACGATGATGACCTGTGTATCCTGCAATGTTCACTTTGCGGAAAAGAATATCCCTTTTACAAATCGCCGCAGGAAGATGGACCGTTGCGAGCAAAGAAAGAGAAGACCAACACATACGACGCTATAATCATTGGAGGAGGCCAGGGAGGACTCTCGGCCGGAATTTACGCCATGAGGGCTGCCATGAAAACGGTACTCATCGAGAAAGGCGCTCCGGGCGGACAGATGGCTATCAACAAAGGCATCGAGAACTACCCCGGCTTCATAGATATAAACGGTTTCGAACTGTCCGAGAGATTTCTCCAACACGCGAAATGGTATGGGCTCGAAATCTTGCAGGAGGAGGCAATCGCCATAGAGACGGGCATCGATTTTCATTCAGTGAGGCTCGCAAACGGAAGAACTCTGAACGCTTATACAATAATCCTGGCGCCCGGCGGAGTTTCCCGTACTCTCGGTGTGCCCGGCGAGCTCGAGAACCTTGGACGGGGTGTGTCATATTGCGCAACTTGTGACGGATTTTTTTTCGCCGGCAAGCCGGTAGCGGTCGTAGGCGGCGGCGACACCGCCCTGGAAGAAGCCCTCTACCTGTCCAAAATCGCCGGCGAGGTCCATCTCATCCACCGCCGGAAACAATTTCGCGCAGGCAGGATATTGCAACACAGGATAAGCATGGACCCGAAGATAAAAGTAATTTCCAACACAGTAGTGACGAACATAATCTCGGACGAAAACGGGGTCAGCTCTATTATCGTGAAAAACGGCCAGGGAGTTGAAAGCCAGTTGCATGTAGAGGGCATCTTCATTTTCGTAGGGTTTTCCGCGAACAGTAAGCTGGTTCCTGCAGGTGTCAAAATGAGTCCGAGCGGCTATGTTTTGACAGATGAAAAATGCGAGTCAAGCATATCCGGGATTTTTGCGATTGGCGATCTGAGAGCAAAATTTGCCAATCAGATCGTGGTGGCGGCCTCCGACGGGTGTATATCAGCCCTGGCTGCAGCCCGGTGCGTGGAATTGAGAAAGGCGGGTTTCACAAGTTGTAAATTAGCGGCTTAATAGAACGATTGGTTATATTCCTGAGCAGTACTGCCAAAGTTGAAAGCCTTCACTCTTCACCCGTCACCCGCCCTTAATTCACTTGCTCCTTGCTTCCTGCTCCTTCCATCCACCATTCACCGTTCACCATTCACCATTCACCATTCACCATTCACTATTCACTATTCACTATTCACTACTCACCCGCCCTTAATTTCTCGATGCGTCCACCGTGGCAGGAAAGTTGCAAATCCATGCGTCCGACAGATTTTCTCCAGGGAGAGCGCCGCGCAAACTTAGGCGCAGAGCGGTAGAAGATCTGAGAGCGACTGGGATTCCAAGGGTTTTAAAACACCATGCGACATTTTTTTGACGATATTGCCGAGCCTTAGATTTCTAGCATGGATGTCCGGAGCTATGAAATGGTTTCCGGCGATTTTTTCATTCAACTCCAGGCTGAGAGTCTCAGATTGAGAACCAAACCTGCTCGGAGCTGAATCCGCATAAACTGGTGCAGGACCCTGGTCTCTTTCCAGATCGGGACCCGGAATATATCCATTTTCGACTCACTTTCGTGTCATCGAGTTGGCGGAGCTGTCTGAAAGGGACAAGGCCTTACAATACATACGGGGAGTTAACCGGTGCAAAACGAGTCCGAAAGATTAAACTTGACGTACTTACCCGCTGTCGTATCCAAGGATAATTTTCAGCCGCCGTCCCGGTATGTAAACGAGCCGATTCCGGAATTCGACGATTCGGCTGATATTCGAGACTATCTGGAAATCATACGCAGACGGAAATGGCTTATCCTGACCATTCTCCTTATCTCGATAGCTACTACCCTTGTCGTAAGCCTGGCGGTGAAGCCCCAGTATAAGGCCAATGGTAAAATTGAACTGACAATCCAATCACCGCGAGTCACTAAATTTGAAGACATGACGATGCTGGGGACTCAACTCCAGACACGCGAATTCATGCAGACCCAATTGAAGTTATTGAAAAGTGAGACCCTCAGTGGCCGCGTTATCGATAAGCTTCAACTGGAGCATAATCCTGCATTAACCCCTGCGCTGGACCACAGTTTGGCAATCACAAACCTCATAAGCTCCGCAAAAAACGGCGTGGCAGACTTTTTTGCGGGCTTATTTCATTCCAACGGCGCCATGCAGGCCGACGATCCGAAGCTGCCGGAATTGCGACTCCGGAAAAAAGTCGAGGACAAATTCGCCAAAAACCTCGAGGCGCAGCCCGAACGCGACACTACAATTTTCTCCCTTGCATTTACTTCGACAGACCCGTCGCTTTCCCGCGATGTGATCAATACTCTGATTCAGGAATATATAACGTGGCAGGTCGACAAAAAAATCGATGCGACCATAGCCGCCAAGCAGCGTTTGGAAAAACAGATCGAGCTGGCCAGAATTCAGCTCGAAAAGGCGGAAACAAACCTCAATGATTTCGCCCGCAAGGCTGGGATTGTCTCCCTTAATGCAAATCAGAACCTCATTTATTCTCAGCTAGAGGAGGCAAACAGGGCCTACTCCGCTATCCAGACGGAACGCATGAATAAAGAGGCGCTGTACGATCAGGCAAAGCAAGGTGGCAACTCGCTTCCCGCCATGCTTGAAAGCCCGCTGATTCAAAAGCTCCGTGAGAACTACGTAACGGCTACTGCCGATTACAAGGAGTCAAGCGCTACTTTCAAGGATGATTATCCCAAACTCCAGAACTTAAAAGCAAAAATGCAGGATATAGATAAACAGATCAAGACCGAGGAGAATCGTATTCAGGAATCCATCAAAAATGACTACCTCGCGGCAACAATGAAAGAAGAGGCGCTGAAAAAGGATACCGAGGAGAAGAAAGTCCTTGCAATCGCACTAAACGATCAGTCGACTCAGTACAAGATACTCGACCGCGAGGTCGAGACAAGCAAGCAGATTCACCAAAGTCTCCTGGAAAGAAGCAAGGAAATTGACGCGAAAGTCGGGACAGAGCTTGGGAACATCCAGGTTGTGGATTATGCCAGACTACCGTTAAAACCATCTTCACCGAATATTCCTCTAAACATTCTTCTTGCCGCCGTGGCCGGGATGGTGCTTGGGCTCGGGTTGGCTTTCCTTCTGGAGTACCTGGATAACACAATCAAGAGGATCGAGGAGCTTTCAGATCGTTTTCGCCTCGCGGTTTTGGGAGTTGTTCCGGTGGTCGATGCCGGTGAAGCCGTTAAAATCCGCAGTCTCGTCCGGCTAAACCCGACAGCCGGTTTTTCCGAGTCTATCAGGACCGCCAAAGTCTCTATTCAACTCTCGAGTTCGTTAGACCGGCCTCCCAAGATGCTTTTTATAACCAGCACGAATGCCGGGGAAGGAAAGAGCACTATCGCCCTAAACCTTGCCCAGGCTTTCGCCTCCGACGAAAAGGTGCTGATAATCGATGCCGACCTTCGCAAACCGAACCTCCACAGAGGCATGGGCAAAAACGGCAATGGCTCCTCAACCGGTAAAAAAACGGGACTGAGCAATTACCTGACCGGTACAGGCGCCAACGTTGTCCAGGAAAGCGGGCTGCCTAATCTGAAGGTGGTCTATGCGGGTCCGATCCCCCCAAACCCATCGGAGCTGCTTTCATCCAACCGCATGCGCCAGTTCCTGGCGGAAGTCTATGAAGATTATGACCGCATAATCATAGATGGACCGCCGGCCATGGGTTTTGCTGATGCCCTTATCCTCGGCCATTACGCGGACGGAGTGATCCTCGTCAGCGTGCTGGGCGAGACCCATCGCGAGGCCCTGCGGGTTTTCCGCAGGACTCTCGAAAACGTCGGTGGCCGCATGATCGGCACAATCGTAAATAAACTGAATCAGGGCAGCCCATACGGGGGCTACTACAAGTATTACCGGTATTACAGTTACCAGACGGCTTACCGGCAGCCCAAGCCCTCTAATATGCTTTCGAGCGGCGAACGCCTCGATCGTGTGGAGGGCCTGGGTGACCAACATCCAAACTGAGTGCTCGGGAAAACAGACACTATGAATAAAGTCACCCTACTTTACTTTGGTTTCCAAACTTAAAACATAAACTTGCGGTAAGAAACGATGCTGTCACAGATCAGGAATCCCAGGTTCTACATTATTGTGTTCGCAGATGCGGCCAGTTTTGTATTGGCTATCTTTGCGGCATATCTCCTGCGCTTTGAGTTCGTCCTCACAGCCCCTCACTTAAATGAGATTACGCGCATCATTTTCTGGCTCGTTCCACTAAAGCTCAGTATTTTCTATGCTTTTGGGCTTTACAAGGGAATGTGGCGATATTTCAGTCTGCATGATGTTTGGTTTGTGGCCCTGGCGACTTCTCTCTCCTCGCTTCTTACTGTCGATATTGTCTTCTATGTCTATCTCTTTGAAGGTTTTTCCCGTTCGGTTTTTTTCCTGGATGCCATTGTCACCTTTATAATTACAGGTGGCTATCGCGTATTAATTCGCGCTCTCTACCGATTCGATTTTGATTCGATAGGCCATCCCATTACACGTTTTGCACGGCATATCAAAACGAAGGCCCCTAAAAGGGTACTAATAATAGGTGCCGGTAGTTTCCGGTGAAAAAATGCTGCGCGAAATATTCGATAACCCAACAATTGATTATAAGGTCGTTGGCTTTCTCGATGACCATCCGGGAAAAGCAGGCAGAGCCCTGCATGGGGTGCCTGTTTTAGGACCGGTGGATATTCTTCCGAATATTGCCGATCAGTACAAGTTAGACCAGGTAATTATATCCATTCCTTCGGCAACCGGCCCCGAGATGCGTCGAATAGTCGACATCTGCAAGAGTTGCGGCGTCTCATTCAAGACCCTTCCCGCCATAGGGCAGATATTAAACGATAAAGTCAGTATCACGGCTCTGAGGGATGTCAATTACGAGGACCTGCTTGGGCGTCCTCCTGTATGTCTGGATGCCACCGGCATCCGGAGTTACCTGGGCGGCCAAAAAATCATGGTGACAGGCGCCGGGGGATCTATTGGCTCTGAGCTGTGCCGCCAACTGATTCGGTTTGACCCCGAGAGGATCATCCTGGTCGATGCCGGCGAATCAAATCTTTACAGCATCCAGATGGAGCTTCGCCACGAATTGAACTTCGACAGTTTTCATACAATCCTTGCCACTGTTCAGAATCAGCGGCTCATGGAACAAGTTTTCAGGAACTATTGCCCCGACGTCGTTTTCCACGCCGCAGCCTACAAACATGTTCCGCTGCTCGAGACAAACCCGTGGGAGGCTGTCTTCAACAACGTTCTCGGCAGTCGTGTGGTGATGCAGTTGGCGCAAAAGTACAAAGCCGATCGTTTCGTGCTGGTTTCGACTGACAAGGCGGTGCGTCCTGCTAACGTCATGGGTACGAGCAAGCGTCTTGCAGAACTTATTTTGCAGTCCTTGCAGAATGGCTGCACGCGCTTTATGGCCGTAAGGTTCGGAAATGTTCTGGCATCCTGCGGTTCAGTGGTCCCTCTTTTCCGAAATCAGATTGAGCATGGTGGACCGGTTACTGTGACTCATCCCGAAATGACCAGGTACTTCATGACAATTCCGGAGGCTGCCCAGCTAATTCTGCAGGCCGGTGCCCTGGGAGAGGGCGGGGAGATTTTCGTTCTCCAAATGGGGACACCTGTAAGGGTCGCCGATATGGCAACCGATCTAATTCGCCTCTACGGCAAAGAACCGGGAAGAGACATTGACGTCATTTTCACCGGCCTGCGCCCCGGCGAAAAGCTATATGAAGAGCTTATCACCGAGGGAGAGGATGTTACCCGCACAAGCCACGAAAAAATCATGACGCTAAAGTATAACGGCCGCTGGAACTGGAATGGGCTAAGTTCTCAGGATAATTTCCGCAACTGGCTCGACAAGGGTATAGCGGAGCTTTACCGCACAGCCGAAAGTCATGACGCATGCGCTATCAGGCAAAAGCTCAAAGAACTCGTACCGGAATACATGCCGCAAGAATCAGATGGCGTACTGAAAGGCGTTCAATTGAGCAAAAGGATCTCGTACATCCCGGCCGGTCTCTCAAATGTGAATACATGTTCCGCTGGAGCACGCATGACCGGAGATAAAGCTGCCGCTCTTTTTCAAAATAGTATTGGCGTTAATCGCGAGCAGCGAAACAGGAGTATCGCAAACCGGAACCTCCCCTGAAGCACTATCTTCTCAATCCCTCACCAGCCCCAACTAAAGGGATTTAGCCAATGGCAAAGCAAACATTTAAAGAACAGCTGACCGATCATATGGAAGCTCTATCCGGTCTTACCAGATTGGTGTAAGACCAGAGTAGATTCCAAACATATTGAATCTTTCAGTAGAGTGACGAACGCCTCGGGCCGGCGTTAATTGATATAACTACGGACAACTCATACGGAGTTGCGTTCAAATCGGGTGCTTCGGAAGGGCATAAAGCCCTCCGCTACAAAAGAACCGCGCACAATGCCGTAGGGAGGAGTTTATCCCCGCCCCCTCTTGAACCTGGTATCACAACAAGCCCATTTAACTTCCTGCCCTGAGATCTTTAAGAACTTAGGTTGAACTTCCCATTGGTCATAGCACACTTTTTGGAAGCTGAAGACGCAATGCACAGGACGGTCCTGCTGGCGCCGCAACGCCATCATATCACGGACGGCTTCTTTGAGCTCGGCGCGGGAACGCTCATGAGGCTGCGGGCATTTTCAGGCGAGGCATCCTGGGTGGCGCTGGACCAGGCGGGGACTGCCCTGGCGTCATTCGCCGGAGTGAAGATACTGACAGGTGTACTTGACCCGTCGACCTTCGGCGTATATGCCCTGGCCCTTACGATCATCAACATGATCCACTTGAACCTCTTCGTGCCGTTTGGTCAGACGATCATCCGGTTCTGGGGAATATACCGGGCCCGCGGCGCTGAAGCTGAGTTCGACGGGTTGCTCAGGGCCATCGACCGGGGGTGCATCCGAGCCTTCTGCGTCCTGAGCGCACTCGTCGGCGCGGCTGTTTCGTTGTGCTGTTCGGTATCCCTGGGCTGTGTGGTGATGCTCAGCTTCCTTATTGGGCTGCTCAATGGACTGTTCGGCCTCAAGCAAAGCGTCTGTCTTGCCGAGCGCCAACGCAAAAAGTTCGCGCTGTTCAACATTCTTATCAACACGATGCGGCCCTTGGGCGCAATTGCGGCAGTGATGCTTTATGCCCCCCGACAGAACGCCGCAGTGGCGCTGCTGGGGATGCTTGCTGGTGGGGCAGGGGCATACACAATTATCCATGCGACATTCACACTGAAGACCCGTGCACGGGAAGCTGCGTTTGAACTGCCGCGTGAACGCTACCGCGAGATACTTGCATACGCGAGCCCCTTCATCGTCTGGGGGCTCTCGGGGTGGATCTATCTTTCTGTCGATCGCTGGTGTGCCGGGTTGGTGCTCGGCGTCGAAGGGGTCGGCCTCCTTGCCGTGGTCTCACAGGTTGCGATGTATCCGCTGGCGTTCGGTTCGGGATTCCTGAGCAGTCTCTTTATGCCGATCGCGTTCCAGAAGGCAGGAGCCTTGACCGACCGTGCCGCGATAGGAAAAGCGATCAGCATTCCATTGATATCGGCCTGCGCTTTCGCTGCCGGGGCCGCCATCCTGGCCGCCATATTCGGGGTGTGGCACAGGGAGGTCATCATCCTGCTGAGCCGCACCAGATACACAGCCCTGTCCTCCCTGCTGCCCGTCATGACGCTGGCGTGGGCGATGTTCTTTCTGGCGCAGGCGATCACCCAGTGCGGGCAGGTGCTCAACAACACAAAGGCGTTTATGGTCCCTAAAAGCGCGAGCACCCTGCTGATGGGCCTGTGCACCTACGGAATGGCGAGAGTATACGGCGCTGAGGGGATCGCCTGGGGTATGCTCACCGGCGGTGCGGTATATGTGCTTTGGACCGGCGGCGTGGTGTGGCAGCTACTCAGAAGGGAGCGAGTATGGCAAATGGCTCTTCACTAATAGTTGCCACTGATCCAATATACTATCAGGCGCCGATCGTCCGGCACCCGGTGCGTGACGGCCTTGATCACGCGATTTCGGCACGGATAAGCGCCGGGGGGCGGGCACTGATACAGGCATACACTGTCGAGGCAGCAGCCAGCGGCATTGCGGATGCCTTCGCTTGTGTTCAGCGGAAAGGCGGAGTTGATTATCCAAAACAGAGGGAATTATATGAGAATTGCGATTAAAATGAGATCATCAGTATATCTGGCACGGCTGTATCTGACTGCGTGGCCGAGGATCGCTTACCGTACCACCGCATCTTTCCTTCTTGATCCGAAAGGATCCATGGTCTTTCTGCATCAGGTATTAAGCGCCCAAGATTTAGAGAGCGACGACCCGGTACTCGGGAGCATAGAGATCTTCGACCTGCTCGATGCTGATGATCCGGAGGTCATTATCCCAGGCACGTATTACCGCAAGCGTAGCAGTGATACCCGCCTGTTGACAGAGCTATCCTGTCTTGCCTACATCATGAAGGCCCTGAGGCCGAAGACAGTGTTTGAAATAGGCACCTTTATCGGCAGGACAACTCGTCTCCTCGCAGCCAACTGCCCGCTTGAATCCAAAATATACACGCTCGATCTTGAACGTGACAAGGTCCGGCATGAGGTCGGCAGCTCATTCGCGGGTACGCCTGAACAGGGTAAGATAAGGCAGCTTCACGGCGACAGCCGAAACTTTGATTATTCCCCATGGAACGGTGCCTGCGACTTCGTCTGGGTGGATGGATGTCATGATTACGAATACGTGATCAACGACGCAGAGAAGGCCTTCGCGCTCTGCCGTCCCGGCGGGTGGATAGCATTCCACGACTACCGTCACACGAAACCATGGGACGATGTGGGCAGGGCCATACATAAGCTGAACAGAAAGCATCCGATGCACCACATCCGGGCAACCACGATCGCGATATGCCGCAAGCTGGTGCAGGCAGCCGGATAAGGGACGCGAGCGTTTGCACCCGCGAAAGGATGAGATGATGCGGATAATCTATGTGGGTCCACTGCAGCACGGCCGCACCTGCACGCAACGGATGATGATCATGCAGAGGTTGGGGCATGAAATATTCCCTGTGGATACTCGCCCTCCCTGGGTAGCGGACATGGAGCGCCGCTACCTTTACCGCGGGTTCATACGTGCGTGGGGCCCCCTTGACCTGGTAAGCGCCAACCGCACGATCTTCGAGGCTGGGAGCAGCGGCGAATATGACGTGCTGTGGCTGGACAAGGCGGTAAGCGTCCGCGCCGAAACGCTGCGCCGTATCAGGCAGAAGAGCCCGAAGACGTTCATCGCCGGTTATTCACCGGACGACATGGGTAACCCGCTGCTCCAGTCGGTCGAGTTCAGGCGTGGCCTGAAATACTACGACATCTTCTTTACCACCAAAAGCTACGGCGTCGCGGAATTGCTCGCCTTGGGCTGTCCCCATGTTGAGTTTGTCCACAATTGCTTTGACCCGCAAACGCACCGCCCCTTGCCGGTCACGTCTGATGAGCGCCTGCGTTTTGGCGGCGCCGTCGGTTTCATCGGCGACCAGGAGGACGCACGTATGAGGACCATGAACTTTCTTGCAGAGAATGGCATAGATGTGCGCGTCTGGGGGCCGAACTGGGTGCGCCGGCGAAAGAAGGTACATCCCAATCTGCGCATCGAAGGCCGGCCCATTTGGTCTGACGAGTATGCCAAAGCTATATGTTCCTTTGACATCAATCTAGGGTTCCTGCGCAAGGTCGCCCGTGATCTGCAGACGAGCCGCAGCGTGCAGATTCCGGCATGCAGGTCCTTCATGCTTGCCGAGCGTACCAATGAGCACCTGATGCTGTTTGAAGAAGGGAAAGAGGCGGAGTTCTTTTCAACAGACCAGGAGTGCCTTGAGAAGGTGCACTATTATCGCGCCCACCCTGAAGAGCGCGCGCGTATCGCCGAAGGGGGGTACCGGCGCTGCCTCAATTCAGGATATTCGCAGGATGTACAGATCGAGGGTCTGCTGAATTACTCAAAAAGGATAGTAGATGAACGTTCTGCAGCTTAACCATCCTCTGCGTATTGCCGGCTATGCGACGCGTCTCGTCTTTGTTCTCTCCCCCCTGCTGATAATTTTTCCGTTTATGACCGGTTATCCCCTGTTGTTGCGCACCACCGCCGCAGGTCTGCTCGCCTTCACACTGTGGTGGACGCCGATGTTGCTGCAGATCGAAAAGGGGCAGGTGCAGATCATCAATGTTCAGAACCTGATGGCCACGGGCTTCACTCTGCTGTTCATTGTGCCGGGCATCTACATCGCCGCAAGGGCCGATTACTTTGAATCCGTCCGTGACAGCGGCCAGTACGCTGACTGTTATCCCCAGGCCCTGGCGATGGTCTCGATGACTGGGTTCGCCTTCATGATCGGGATGGGAGCGGCGGGCAGGTTCTTTGCCCGGCGCGGCAGGAAAGAGTTTCCCCGCCCCCCGCTCCGAGTGTCTTCCCGGGGGTTGAATTTCCTGTTCGCTGCAGCGCTGGCGCTCCTGTGGAGCGTGCGCATATACCTGCTGTATACCGGTACGTACTACCACACTTTACGAACGGACTATCAATATGAGAACTCCGCGATGCTGGCGGTCATCTATACCCTTGAATCTATGAGCTATCTGGTCATCGTGACGGCCTTTATCCAGTACCTGAGAGGCAAATGGAAGGTCAGGGGGTGGGTCTTTGCCTTTCTTTTTACACTGGACATCCTGTGGTACGTGTTAGGTGACCAGAAGGCTAGTGTCTTCAAGATTGTTTTTATGGTGGTAACCGCAGTCCTCATGTACAGACAAATCACGCCTCGCAGATTTATGATGATGGCCGGGGCAGTGGTCGGGCTCATCCTTTTTGTCATCCCGCTGTTGAATATCTATGAAACTGTTCTTTACAAGTTTCATTGCAATCCCTCCTCCGTTAGTATTGCCAGGGTGGTAGAAAATCTTTCGGAAGCTCTTGAGAGCTTTGATGAAGGGCAGCTAAGTCCGATTGACAATGCCTTTCAGCGTCTGGCAGATATTCGTTCCCTGGGGGCGGTGTGTTCCGCGGTGCCTGACAAAGTCGATTTTATCCGGGGGGAGTCGTATGTCGGCATCCTGTTCGCGTTCGTGCCGCATATTGTCTGGCCGGACAAGCCTGACTTCGAGATCCGTCAAGCGCTGATGCGGCAGATCATTCCCCTGCAGACCATTGCCTCCAGTCCGCTGACCATGGTGGGAGAATCCTTTGTGAATTTCTCCTATGCCGGTATTTTCGGGGTCTTTTTCATAGTCGGCATCCTGGCGCATATGTTCAATCGCTGGGTAATCGATGCTGCGGCCTACAACCCATGGTTTGGCGCCCTGGTCGCGGTTGAGGGTTTCCGCATCATGTGGACATCGATGACGCTGGGACAGGTGGTAACCCCTGTCGCGCGCATCCTGCTGGTGGCCTTAGTCCTGTCCCGCGTCATGCAGGGGAAGCGAAAGGTAAAGCGGGATGCCTGATCTGCGCACCATTATACTCTACCGTTGCGGCGGGTTGGGCGACACCCTCGTGGCGCTGCCGGTCTATCAGGCGCTGCGTGCCGCCCTCCCTGCCGCGCGGATCGTGTGGATGTCGCAGGGCGGCCGTCCCGGCATTCTGTGGCCTGACACAGTACTGGCGCAACTGGGGCCAGACGTCGAGACGTTCATCTATGCTGCCGAAGAGATGATTTCCCCGGCTGGGGTTCTTGCCCTGATCAGGCGGGTGCGCGCACTGAAGGCTGATTCGGTCGTCTATCTGCCCAATGACAAGAACGGGGTGCTGCGCATCTGGCGCGACCGCGTGTTCTTCAACGTCTGCGGGGTCCAACGCTTCCTGACCCCCGCTTCCGCGGGGAAGGTCGATCTGCTGGGTAGGGTCGTCGGCAAGGACAGGCGCTATCCCAAGGAGACGGCACGCCTCATGACAGTGCTGCCGTCCCTGGGCATTGAGAACGCGGCAGTGCGGTTTTTTGACCGGCAGTACCGGGAGCTTCCGGTAGACCTGGATCACATCGGCCTGCGCCGCGGTGCCGCAGTCCCCCTGGTCGCTGTGTGTCCCGGCTCGAAAATGCCTTCAAAACGCTGGCCTGCGTTACGCTATGCTGCGGTGCTGTCCCGCCTCAGTGCACACACCGATGCCCAGTTCTGCTTTCTGGGCGGCGCAGAAGATGCCGCCGTGTCAACAGAGATCGTAGCAAAAGCGGGGATATGGGCCCGCAGCAGCATTGCGGCAGGGCGGCTCAGCCTCGGCGACTCAGCGGCGCTGCTGTCGCGCTGCAGCACGTACATTGGAAATGATACCGGCACCATGCACCTTGCAGCAGCCCTGGGTGTACGGTGCGTGGCTGTCTTTTCAGGGCGTGATCTGCCGGAATCGTGGTATCCGTGGGGCGAGGGACATGCGTACATGCAGGCCGCGGTGCCCTGTACGGGCTGTGAACGGACCGAATGCCGCCACCCGGTCTGCCTTCAACTCATCAGTGAGGAAGCTGTTTACGATGCCTGCTTCCGCCTGCTTGCCCGGGAAAAATAAGGCGGTTCATCATGGGGACGATGATGGGGTTGCTAGACATAAAAAAAGCATACAGAGGGTTTTGCCGCACAGCCTGGGCGTTGCGCCGGTGACCTTTACTTTCAGGGAACGTGCGTGAGAGTACTTATCGGCAACAACTTTTTCGCCAACGTGGGCGGTGCGGAGAATTCAACCTACCGCACCGGCTGTCTGCTGTCCGCAAAAGGCCATCAGGTATTCTATTTCGCGACTGACAAACAGCCCTTCTTCGAACCTGCTTATCCCTACGCGCGTTTCTTCCCCGCCTACACCGAATACAACGGAATGTCCCTGCTGCGTGCGCTGGCCATGCTGCACAAGCCGTTCTACAATTTCGAGGCGCGGCGCAACATGGCGGCCATGCTGGACGAGGTAAAGCCTGATATAGTGCACCTGAATGGCATCGTGTATCAACTGACGCCTTCGGTTATCGCGCCGTGCGTGAAAAAGGATGTCCCCGTGGTGATGACCCTGCGCGATTCCTTCCTCTTCTGTCCGAACATTGTGCTGATGCACCGAGCTGAAAGCTACTGCCGGAGGCAATGGTGCGTGTTGGGCAGCGCGCTCAACTGCATCAGGTTCAAATGCGTGGACAAAAGCCTGATCAACAGCGCAGTGGCCACTGCCGAGTTCATGTTCAGAAGGCTGCACAGGCTGTTCGACCGGGTGGCGTTGTTCATATGCACCAGTGAGGCGATGCACGCTTTGGCGCTGCGCACCGAAGTCCCTGCGGGCAAACTGATGGTGATCAATAATTTCGTTGAAGATGCTCTGCTGAACGCGCCGGTCTCCACGGAGGACGACGGCTATTTCCTGTATGCCGGCAGGCTCACGCAGGAGAAAGGCATCGGCGACCTGATCCGCGCAGCGGCTCTGGTCCCCGGAATTGAAGTGCGCATCTCGGGAAAAGGCCCTATGGCCGCCGAGTATGCCGCGCTTGCCCGGCGCCTGAGTGCGGACAACGTGCGCTTTATCGGGTTCAATACGGGAAACGCGCTGGCTGAGGCTTTTCGCCGGTGCACCGCCGTGGTGATGCCCAGCAATTGTTTCGAGACCTTCGGTATGACTACGATAGAGGCCTATTCTTATGGAAAGCCGGTCATCGGCAGCAGGCTTGGCGGCATCCCTGAAACCATAGAACACGGCGTCACCGGTCTGCTCTTTGAACCTGAAGACCTGCAGGGCCTGGCCGGGTGCATGCGGCAGTTGCACGCTGACAGGAACGCTGCAGCCACAATGGGCAGGGCGGGCAAAGAGAGGGTTCGCCGGTTCTACAGCACTGAAGTGCATTATGCCCGTCTTGAAGCCGCGTACCGGCAGGCGGCAGGCTGAAAGGGGCCAAGACCATGACGCGGCGGCTCAGGTGCATCCAGATATCCAACGAGTCCTTCACTGCCTTCAAGTTCCTTTTGCCTCTGGCAAAGCATCTCAAGGACCACGGCATCGAGACCGATATCGCCTGTTCGGACGAAGAGTTCTCAGACGCCCGATCGTTTATCAAGGATATCCAGGCCCAGGGCGTGGTATGGCGCAGACTGCAGATACGCCGTGAATCAGCGCCGCTGCAAGACCTTGCCGCCCTGTTCAGGGCCTTTTTCTTCTTCAGAAAGAACCGCTACGACATCGTGCATACCCAGACCTCCAAGGCGGGCGTCATCTGCCGCATCGCGGCGCGCCTGGCAGGGGTCCCGCTCGTGGTGCACTATACCTATGACTACGCCTTCAGCGAGAACTTCTCGCTCAAGAACATGATGTACCTGTGGATAGAGAAGCTTGCCGCCAGATTCTGCGACCGCGTTTATTTCATCGCTGACGCTGAGATGTCCCGGTGCTTCAAGTATCATATCGTGCCGCGCGAAAAGACACTCAACACCGGCCCAGTCGGCCTGGATATCCGCGAGTTCGATCCCGCCCTGATAACCTCCGCCCGTCAGGAGGCGGTACGGACCAGGTACGGCATCCCTACCGGCGTTCGTGTGGCCGGCACGGTCAGCCGTTTGGTGCCCCACAAGGGGGTTGACACCCTGATTGGGGCTCTGCCCGATGCGCTGGCCCGCGTCCCGGGCAGCGTATGCGTCGTGGTGGGCGGCGGCCCACAGGAAGAGGCCCTGCACTCGCAGGCCAAGCGCCTGGGGGTTGAAAAACAGGTCATCTTCACCGGTTTCGTCGAGGAGCAGGCGGACATCCCTGTGCTGATCTCGTTATTCGATGTGTTCTGTCTGCCCACCAAAAAGGAAGGCTTCGGCATCGTCTTCGCTGAGGCCGGCGCGCTGTACAAACCTGCGGTCGGATGCGACATCGCACCAGTCAACACTGTCATTGAGCACGGCGTTTCAGGCTTTTTGTGTACCCCGGATGATCCAGCGTCCTTTGCAGCCGCCATCGGCAGGCTCCTGGCCGACCCCGAGTTGTGCGCCGTCCAGGGCGCGTCGGGCCGCTGGCGGGCCGAGCATCTCTTTGATGGGGCCGTAACCTACGAGAAAGTCCGTCAGGACTATCTCTCGCTGTGGAAAACAAAAACAGGCAAGAACCCCCTGCCCATAGATGATGCGGAAAGCATCAGACATACATATGGGCTGCAGCGATCAGTTCCTGCAGAGTTTGAAAAGAGCTTGAATGAATTTTGAAGAGAAACAATCTGAGGTCGAGTCGATGACATGCAAAGGGAATTTTATTGACTTCTCACCGCCATTCATCGGCGATGAGGAGATCTCGGAGGTTGTGGATACCCTTCGTTCAAGTTGGATAACTACGGGGCCAAAGGTAAAGAAGTTCGAGTCGGAATTCGCAGATCTGGTTGGCAGTCCAGCGGCCCTGGCCGTCAGCTCGGCAACAGACGCCATGCTCGTCGGACTGGCCGCCCTCGGAATCGGGCCGGGCCACGAAGTGATAACCACTCCCATGACCTTCTGCTCCACGGTGCACGTTATCGAGCACCTCGGGGCAAAGCCCGTGCTGGTTGACGTTGAGCCGGATACACTTAACATTTCCCCGGAGCTGGTCGCGCAGGCAATCACGCCCAGGACCCGCGCAATCATGCCGGTCCACCTCTATGGGCATCCCTGCGAAATGGATACACTGCAGGAGGTTGCTAAACGATATAACCTTTCCATAGTGGAAGATGCAGCACACGCGCTCCCCGCCGTCTACAAAGGACGTATGATCGGCACGATTGGAACGTTTACCGCCTTCAGCTTCTATGCCACGAAAAACCTCACCACCGCCGAGGGCGGGATGCTTACCGGAGACCGCGATCTGGTCGAACAGGCCCGGCTCTGGAGCCTTCATGGAATGAGTTGCGATGCCCACAAGCGCTACAGCGCCCAGGGGTCATGGTATTATGAGGTTGTCTTGCCCGGCTTCAAGTGCAACATGACTGACATCCAGGCCTCATTGGGCCTTCACCAGCTAAAAAAGCTTCCTGCCTTTCAGGTACGGAGACGCGAGGTGGTCCGGGCATATAACGAGACTTTCGGTAAATTGGCTGAAGTCGATCTTCCGGTGGAACGGCCGGAGGTCGAATCAGCGTGGCACTTGTACGTCCTGCGCCTTAATCTTCAACGTCTTACCATCGACCGCGCGCAGTTTATCGAAGAATTAAGGGCAAGAGGAATCGGCGCCTCCGTTCATTTCATTCCGGTTCACATCCATCCTTACTACCGTAACAAATATGGATACAGGCCGGAGGATTTTCCAATAGCCTACCTGAACTACCAACGCATCGTAAGCCTCCCCTTAAACCCTCGCCTCTCGGACCAGGATGTAGAGAGGATCATTGAAGCAGTCACTGAAATCACGGCAAAATTCACAAAGAAGCAGTCGTATTCAGCAGGTGTGATGCTTTGCAACCGTTGAACAGTCATCCTCGCGGTATTCCGCGGTTTTTTGAAGCCTTGGCGGCGCTGGCAGGCCTCGTCGCAACTTCGCCTCTGCTTCTCTTGGCAACCGTGCTGATCCGTGCCACTTCTCCAGGGCCGCTTCTTTTTCGCCAAGAGCGTGTGGGACGATTTGGGAAAGTGTTCACCCTTCTTAAGTTTCGCAGCATGTATTTGCATGATAACAGTGGTAATCAAGTCACGGCAAAAGGCGATTCCCGAATAACTTTCGTTGGTCGATTGCTGCGCAAAACCAAGCTCGACGAACTTCCGGGGCTTTGGAACGTGGCGCGTGGGGACATGTCCCTGGTAGGACCACGGCCAGAAGTCTCAAGATACGTGAATCTTGACAATCCCTTGTGGCAGAGGGTGCTTGAGGTTCGGCCAGGGATTACGGACCCGGTCACTCTCAGCCTGCGCAATGAAGAAGAGCTGATTGCAGAGTGCCAAGGGGACCCGGAGAAATTCTACTTGAGCACGCTCCAACCGTATAAGCTGTCTGGATACGTCGACTACCTGCAACAACGTACATGGCGAACTGACGTGTGCGTGCTTATCAAAACGCTCTTCGCCGTTATTGTTCCTTCCTGGGCCCCACTACCAGAGGTGGAGGAAATAGAGGCGCTGAAAGCTCGAAGTTGAAAAACGCTTTTAAGATACATCTAATGAGCCTGAATTGGCGGGGAAGTTGTATGTTTCTGCCCCGCGTGTAAAGTCTGTTCGAAGACGGAATCGAGTTGAGAGCGCCATAGCAGAAATTCCGCTCCCAATGCAACCATTACCGCCGGGGGCCCAGGGAAGAAGCTGGGCATGCTTCGGTTGATGTGCTGTACTAAGGAGGTACTGCATTGAATTCAGAAGATAAGATAACTCACACTTATTCTGCATGGCCTTGCCCCGTTTGCAGGGATGGAGAACTTCAGCGCATAAAACGCAAAGGATTGGCAATTTGGGTTCCGCGTTCCAGACGCTACCAGTGCACGAAATGTCGAGGCAAATTCTTGGGGGTGATGGATCTTTTCACTTTCCGAATAAGGAAAGCCCCGGGGAGAAGGCAGCTTGCAATTACAGCCGTTGCAATAATTACAACCATTTATCTTTCATACAAATTGGTTATCGCAATGTATACGGAATAAGAGATTCGAAGCTCCGGGCGCCAACATTTGATGAAGACCTCATGTTTCATGAATTCAACTGCAATAACAAAGAAGCTTAACGGAAAACCTGAAAAGCTCCTGGCCTATTTTCCCATAATTGTTTTGCCAATGTTTGCCGGCGTGGCAAGGCCGTGGTTGTGGAGTGGTGCGGCCGGAATTTTCCTGGTAATTTTCGCTTTATTTCTGCTGGTGTCGAAGGACCTCATTTCACCTAGGGGCCTAAGAAAGCCCCTGTTCCTGCTGCTTCCGATTCTTGCGTATCCTTTTGTACAGATAATTCCCCTTCCGCTGCCCCTCATATCGGTTCTCAGCCCGCAACGGGCACAATGGCTGCACAGGTCCCTTGACGCCACAGGCGTGTCCCGCTGGGGTGCGAGCCTTTCTTACGTGCCGCTCGATACTTTTATGAGCGGATTGTGGATTCTCACCCTCGCCCTTTTCGCTTTGGTTCTCCGCCGTTCGATGCGCGACGGGATAATAGAGCCCGGCAAGCTTTTAGCGGTTCTTTTCGTAGTCGCCGGTCTCGAAGCTCTCTACGGGATATTCCAGGTGCTGGTGTCTTCAGCAGGGCATGGATTTGTCGAAGGAGCCCATGGGACTTTTGCAAACCGCAATCATTATGCGGCTTTTCTAGGAATGATCTGGCCTTTGCAACTGGTTTGGCTATGGAGATTGGGCGGTAAAAACAATAGGACGGGTTCTTTCTACGAAAAAGAAACTCGGCGGGAAGGCCGAGAAAAACAGCTTTTTTTCATTTTTCTCACGGGACTTGTGCTCCTGAGCCTTATCTTCTCCGGATCGCGGGGCGGAATAATCAGCCTTTGCATAGGCACGACTGTCCTGGCTTATTTTGGAGGAAGGCGCAGCAGGTCTATAGTCCCGATTCTTATCGGCTGCTGGGTAATAATTCTAGCCTACGGCTCGATTATCGGTTTCGAAGGTATTCTTAAACGGTTTGCGGAAATTGAACACGATGCCCCTGGTAGATTCAAAATTTGGCAATTCACCTGGAAACTTATTTGTGACAATTGGTTAACAGGGACCGGAGTTGGGACATATCGGCCGGTTATCTTTCTTTACCAGGTATTCGATACCGATCTGCTCCAGGTTGGCGCAGCGCATTGCGATTATTTGCAAATCGCCTCTGAATGGGGTTTGCCGTTCAGTTTGTTTATCTTTTCCCTGGTTTGGGGCTACTGGTGGGCTACGGCAAGAGGGGCGGCAAAAAAAAGCGCCGGAGAACAAAAACCGCTGGAAACGGATGAAAAGCTCATTCGCATTGGCGCGCTCGCCAGCAGCGCAGCTTTCCTCTCACACGTCTGGGTGGAGTTTAACTGGCAGATCCCGGCAAATCAATTGTACTTTGTAATACTGTTAGTCCTGATGCGCTATAAGGAACCGGGAAGCAGGAAGCATGAAGCAAGAAGCGGCAATCAAGACTTTCGAAGCCGCTGAATGCGGGCTGCCGGTTGCCCTGAGGTCCCATCCAACGCCTCTTGGACATTGATTGTATTCTCCGAGTCCTGAAACGTTTTTGCCAAAGTCTTTACACTTAATCTTCGCCTTTAAAGGACGCGAAATGTCCTTGCGTTCAAGGATAGTTTTTGCGATTTTTTTGACGGCCCTGTCAGGATGCCTGCTATGGTATTCAGCATATTCGTACAAACTTTCACAAACAAACTCTGCCGGTCTCGGAGACTTTGCTGCCGGATTTTTCCCGGAAGCTCAGGTTTTGAACGGGCATTCCAGGTACATTGCGCTCGACCCCGCCGGAGCAGCAGAGTATTACAAAAAGGCGATTTTAGCTGAACCCTCCCTTATTGATGCCTGGATTGGGCTGGCCCGGGTCCAGATCGCAAACGAAAGAAGGCAGGAAGCACGAAAGACCCTGGACATTATTACCCCGGCCATTGATTCAATCAGCACCTGGAAATGGCAGGAACTGCTCTTTGCCTACGATCTTCACGATGAGCTTTATTTTACGAAATGCTTCAACTTTATACTCTCCTACCTTCCGCAACATATAGAAGAGGCCGGTTGGCTAAGCTCGCGGTTTTGGGGAGGATGGGAAGAGGTTGTACCCCACGTTTTCCCTTGCAACTACCCGGTGTTTTTAGGCAGGCTCATTGATTCGAGACAACCCGATGCCGCGCTCGCTCTGTTCAAAATTATGGAAAAAGAAGGTTCTCGCTGGGAAGAAAAGGATCAGCTTCGATTCTGCGATTTCCTGATTTCCAATGACCGGTTCGAAGAGGCCAAGAGCATTTGGCATCTCCGGAGCAAAAATGGCACCTCCCTCATCCATGATGGCGGATTTGAATCAGAGCCTATGAACATGGCTTTTGGCTGGAGATTTCAAACCGATTCCGATTTTATCGTGGAGCGCACAACCAGGCTGGCCTATTCAGGCAACTCGTGTCTGCATGTCCATTTCAAGGGGACCAGGAATATTAGTTCCTATATGGTATGGCAAATAGTCCCGGTAATCCCCGGGACTGCTTACACCCTGCGCTTTGTCAGCAGGAGCAGCAATCTCACCACCGACAGGGGCGTGTTCCTGACGGTGAGCGGGTACAAAAATGAATTCAAAAACACGAGCAAACAGGTGCTTGGCGATTCCCCATGGCAGGAGGATAAAATCGAATTTAGTGTTCCGGCTGGATGTGAGGCCGTTGTGCTGCAGGTCCGCAGGGATGAGAGCCTTAAAATGGACAACAAGATTTCAGGAGACTATTGGCTTGATTCCGTGGAACTGATGGAACAGTAGCGGGGAGCAAGTTTGGCTGGCACCCTTTTAGCATGCCGCTTAAGAGTACCGCAATCCGGAATTATCCAGAAGGAGAGAAACAATGAGGAAGAATCGACTCGTGGTGCAGATTTTAGTGACGGTATTCATGGTGTCCTGCCTTGGGACTGCCGGAGCGGCAGAGCCCGTGGTGACCGTTTTTCCCGAAGGTGTGGTGAAAGTCACGGAAAATAATGGCCAGGTGGTCAAGTTGACTACAAATTTCCCGCTGAAGGAAGGCGCTGTCATGGAGGTCAGCGGCGGACCGGCCACTGTTCAGGGGGCGAATTTCAGCATCATAGCTCAGGATCAAGCAAGGTTTTCATTAAATAACGCAGGTGGCAAATGGGTTTGCACCGTCTATTCCGGCAAGGTGAATTACGTATTGCATTCCGACTCGAAGGTGAAATTCGCGCACGCTGATGCCGTATATGACTGTCAGAAAATTTCGCCGGCCACGCCAGGGGGAAGTGTTGAAGGCAGCGCTGCTGTAGTTGGCGATAGCCTGGTATTTTTAAATACTGCAGGTGAATTGGTCTGTGGGCCGATTGTGGCCGGAGTTGAGGGAGCGCCTTTGGTGGTTGACCCTGCCGCCGCCGGAGGAATCAGCGCTGCTGCGATTGTGCCGGGCGCTTTTGTTGCAGGAGTCGCCGCGTACGGAACGGCGATGGGACTTTCCTCAAGCAAAGACGGACCCAGTAAATAGCCTTTTTAGACATTGAGCAAACATGGGGAGCGCCATTCAAATCAAAGGCGCTTTAATTCAGTTCAGGGGGACGGCAATGAAATTGAATGCCAGGCATTTTTATATCTGTTGGGCCATTCTCTTTTTAGCCGGGTTCACGTTTGGGTGCGGGGTCCGCAGTGGACCTGAGCCCAATGCAAAGCTCGAAGACGTGGTAGCCCGGGAAAGCGGATCGAGGCAGGAAGTAAGAACGATAAACGAGAAGCTTTTTGCTTCCGTGAAAAGCACTCCCACTCTCAAGGACTATGTGATCGGCGAAGGGGACCTGCTCCAGGTATCCGTCTTTGAAGCCCAGGACCTCAAGTCGGAAGCAAGGGTCGGGGCCCGTGGTTTTATATCTCTTCCCCTCATCGGGTCCGTTGAAGTAACAAATCTTACAACGCGTGAGGCAGAACAAAAAATAGAAGGGCTTTATCGAGCCCGATATTTACACAACCCTCATGTGAGTATTTTTGTGAAAGAACAGATATCAGGCAAAATTACACTGATGGGAGCATTTAAAAAGACGGGGACTTTTCCATATCTAGCTCGCCAGAACCTTTTTGAAGCGATGGCCCTTGGCGAGGGTCTTGCTGATACCGCGGGCAAAATGGTCCAGGTTCGCAGGGGAGGCAGAGATCCGGATCGGCCCGGCACGTATCTGATCGACCTCGATGAGTTGACCAAGGGAGGAGGAGAAGAACTCAACATCGAAATCAAGAGCGGGGACGTGATTTATGTCCCTGAAGCCGGAATGATTTACGTGGACGGGGCGGTACGAAAGCCGGGAAATTATCCGATAAAGAAGAAGATGACTGTCCCCGAAGCCGTTGTGGCCGCGGGAGGTTTCGCCCCCTATGCTGAAGAAAGCTCCATCAAGCTGGTCAGGACCAGGGCAGACGGAAAGCCCGACATCGTTCAATTAAGCTTTAAGGACCTTCAGCAGCAAAGCTCCAGCAACAATATTGAAGTTAAGGACAGAGATATAATCTTTGTTGAAACCAATAGAGTCGAAGCAGTTGTGTACGGCCTGCAAGTAACCGGACTTGGCGGAATCGTTGGAGTAGGCTATCACCCGCCTTCTACACAGTAGCAGCGGTGGATGAGAGTCATATACCTCCGGCAAAGCCGGAGGCCTGGAAAACCGTGGACCGCTCAAACCGGTTGTAAGCATTTGTTCGCTTCAAGGACTTCAGCAGGGTGGATGGCTGACGCGCCACCGTCATTCCGGCATGTTTCTGGCCGGAATCCAGCCCAAGTCCTGTGTCGTTTCTGATTCCTAACATGTCCAAGGCCTGGATCCCGGCCCAAAGACACCGCCGGGATGACGACTCGACTCCCGGAAATGTCAAATTCTGCGAGTCCCCCGGCAGAGCCGGAGGTCCACCCTGTTAATCAAGCATGCATCGTCCTGCGTTACTCCGGCAAGGTCACGCACTATTAAGGTTGTCATCTCCGCCCATCCGTGTCAAAAAGGGTTTTGACGGCGTGGATCGATGCCTGAGGGATTTTCGTTCTCATTTCGCTTGCCCTTAACTTCCATCGTGAACAAAAAAAGGAGGCCGCGTGAAATACAGCATCATCGTGATTCATTGCCGCGATAATGTCGGGGTCGCCCTGGAAGATATCCATCCCGGAGACAAGGCCGAGGCGAAAGGTTTGGAAGCATTTCCCGTCTCAGGAGAAATCCCCTCCAACCACAAAGTGGCGTTAGTGGACATAGGGGTCGGCGAGGAAATCATCAAATACGGCGAGGTAATAGCGATCAGCTCGAGAGCCATCAAAAAAGGAGAATGGGTGCATACGCATAATGTGGAGAGCGAGAGATGCTGGAAATGAACATCACCGGATACTTGCGACAAAACGGGGATTTCGGTACTCGCAATCATGTGCTGATCCTGCCGACCGTATTCTGTGTCAACGGCGTAGTTCGCAGGATTATGAATGAGGCGCCGGAGGCAGTCGGGATCACCCATGGATACGGCTGCGGCCGGGGAGGCCGAAGAGATCTGCAGATCCTCTTCGAAATCCTTTCCGGGATGGTAAATCACCCCAACGTCGGAGGCGTGGTATTGGTGGGGCTGGGGTGTGAGGTATCGAATAAAAAGAATTTATGGTCTTTCATCAAAGATGCGGGAAAACCGATCGAGATTTTCAATGTACAGGAGGAAGGCGGCTCTCTGAAAACGGCGGAAAAGGCGATCTCAGCGGCCCGGAGAATGCTCGAGGAGGTCGATCGGCAAGAGCGCGTCCCGATGCCCTGGGAGAAGCTGCTCGTTTCAATGAAGTGCGGTGGTTCCGATGCCATGTCGGGCGTGACATCCAATGCAGCCCTGGGGGCAGTATCGGATTGGCTCGTGGACAAAGGCGCCACGGTCATGATCGGGGAAACCACGGAGATGATAGGGACGAAGCATATCCTTACGAGACGGGCAAAGGACGAGAAGGTTGCCGAGCGGATCGCGAAAATGGTGGACGAGGCTGAGAGGCTCACGCACGAAGTCATGGGACCCCTGGCCGGCCTCGTGATCTCTCCCGGTAATATGGAAGGAGGGATGAGCACTATTGCGGAGAAATCGATGGGGTGCATCCTCAAGGGGGGATCCGGCCCGATCAATCAGGTCGTTGACTACGGGGAAGCTCCAGCGGAACGGGGACTCGTATTACAGGATGGACCCGGACACGACGGGGACTCCATGGCCGGCCTTGCCGCAAGCGGTTCCCAGATCATTTTCTTTTCGACGGGAAGGGGAACGCCGGCCGGCTTTCCGATCCTGCCTGTCATCAAGGTGTCGAGCAATTCGAGGATCTACAGGGCCATGCCCGATGATATGGATATCAATGCCGGTGTTTTATTGGAAGGCGAGCCGCTCATGGTCCTGCGCGATAAGATGATCGATCTCATGGTCCGGGTGATCAACGGCGAGAAGACCAAGGCGGAGTCCAACGGGATGGACGTATTCACGTTCATGACGATGCAGCCGCCATTTTAATTTTCCCAATGAGGAGGCAGGAAAAAAGTCTAACATAAGCCAACGAATAGATGTGTTCACACCCTACGTTATGTTACCTGCCGTAACGCGGAGGCACGGTCCGTATTTTCGGGCCGGATTCCACCCCTAAAACCATCTTGAACAGGAATTCAAGGAATCACGCGCCTGTCCTGATATTTATCTGTAAATTCAACTACTTCCAGCCAAATCTTCCCCCTCCTCCATTTTTACGATTCAATGAAAAATCGCAAAAAATTTGGGCAGTTGCTCATTTTTCCCTTGACCCATCTTTACCTGCATGGCGGCACTCACCCATCTCAGAATCCTGGAAAATCGCCTGCACGAGGCTGGGATTCCACAAACCGCTGCCCGCATCATGAATACGATGCGCAAGCTTCATTCCTGCCTTTGCTGGTCTGCCAGCAAATCCAGGCCGCAGAGGGCCATCGAGGAGCCCACCGAAAATCAAACCGCCATACTCAAACTTTTCTTTAACAGTGGAAAAAACTCGATACTGATGAAGACTCACTTTAGGGTTCTTTTTTCTCAAAAAATCCATTTTTGTAGTGCCAACATACTTGCATTTTTATCTTGCTTGTTCATGTTATTCATCTGTATAGTTGGAGTGTCCTAATAGGGGGCTCCGACATGTTTGCTCGCTCAAAAAAATCCGGAAAATACGAATACCTCCAAATCGTTGAAAACCGTCGCGAGGGTT
>Ga0187862_10000612_pt1 | contig 40450 bp, 39 predicted proteins | sample June2016WEW_10_1_FD_133003 | JGI IMG/M metagenome (GOLD analysis project Ga0187862, IMG submission 133003) | Peatland microbial communities from SPRUCE experiment site at the Marcell Experimental Forest, Minnesota, USA - June2016WEW_10_150 | ecosystem: Environmental > Terrestrial > Soil >... | reverse complement strand
CCTGGAGAAACTCTGAGCGGTATTATCCGGAGGGCGATGGCCGCCTCGCTGCTTATCGACGCCGTCTGGCACACCGTTTGGGCGACAACTCCAGATAATTCCGCTGTCCAGATAATGGGCGAGGCAGTTGGCCGGCAGGATTTTGACCCCCTCCAACTGGGGCGTGTTGCGCGAAAGCGCGTCGGACATCTGAATGGGCGCAGGGAGTTCGCGAGTGCGCTGCTTCAGCACGTCGGCGAGGTTCTCACCCGCATGCTTCCATCCCGTAAAGTACAGTGCGATTCTAAACGCACCAACAATCGATACGACCCCGCTGGTGAACGTGCCGGTGCGCCTGTCACCCGGTTCCCGCGCCAGCCGCAGAATCCGCATGCCCGTGTCATCGTTGTGCAGCACGCTACCTTGCGCCGCCTGGCGGACCAGTTCCTGCAGCGCTGGCCGGATCCGTTTCGCGGCGGCCTGCACGAGTTCCCATTGCGTGGCTGCCGCCACCGGCATTCCCAGTTGCCCCTGGAGCCGTTCCAGCCGCTGAAAAGGCACCCCCGTGCCATACTTCAACACAGCTATCATCGCCATGGCCGTTTCATCGTACTTGTCTGGACCGGCAGTCTCGGGTTCATCTGCTGTAAACACCTGCCCGCAGGCGTTGCAGCGCAGTCGCTCCATTTCGAACACGGTCGCTTCCAGCGGTGCCTGCCCCACGAATCGTACCCGTGTCGCTGGTTCCTTCTGGCGGTAGACTTTTCCCTCGCGGCATTCCGGGCAAGGGTCGCCGGAGTGGAGCGTGGCGTGCGGAACCGTAACTCTGTTTGCGCCGGTAAACGCCGCCGCGCCATGGCGGCCATGGTCCGGCTGGAGCGGATTCCCCAGGCTTCTCAGCGGGGACCGCCTCCGGCGGTAGGATGCTGCTGGTCTTCTCTGTGCTCCGTTTCCACCACAAACGTTCTGCCATGGCGTGCAGCGCGGTTTTCAGCTTCTGGCCTTCAGCTTCGCTCAGCGGCGCGCGCATGCTGCGGTCGATAATCTGGTCCAGTTCGCCCAGATTCACGTCGATGCGTCGCGGCCGGTTCACCTTGCTCATTGGCTAAGCAACTCGCGAAACCGCGGCGTCAGGGGCAATCCCAGGATTTGTTTGATCGGGCGGTTCGGTTGGTTGGTCTGGTCGTTTTTGCCGCGCCCGGTCGTGACCCCCAGCAGTCGCCAGTTCGCCGCGCGGTAACAGGTTCCGCGAAACCGTCCGGGATCGATAAAGGTTTCCGCGAAGTATACCGGATGGCCGTACATCCGCTCCCAGTCGCCGGCGAGCGCGCTGGTCATCTTCCCCAAAATGTGCGACGCCAGATGGGGCACGCGCACCCACGGCAGAATCAGAAAGCGTGTGTTATAGGCGAGGAAACGCAGGTTCCGCCGGCGGGCTTGCGCGCTCCAGCCGATGTAGCGGTCCCGGCTGCCCAGATGACGCGGTGCCGAACTCCACGCCAAGCACGCAATGGGGCGGCCCTGTGCCTAGACCAGGTATTTCAAGTGCTCGCCGACCGGCTGCTCATACCCGAGGTAATGGTAATGCTCCAGCAGACTGTTGAACAACGGCTCGTCGGGAGTGCGACGGACGGCTTGGATCTGAATGGGGCCGAGCGCCTGGAGCGGCATCGCCAACGGGGTTTCGTCGATCAACACCGCTTCCGGCCGACGCCGTCCCGTCCGGCATTGTCCGCGGATGTGCCAGCGCACCGGCGGCAACTCGATCTGGCCGGCCCGCTCCAGCATCAGCAGCAGCCCGCGGCACACCGTGTCGCGAAGGGCGCCGTTGGCCTGCTTCCACCCCAGCGCTTCGCATAACTGCCGGGACAGCTTCCAACGGCTGCTGGTGGCATGCGTCCGAATGAACTGGCGTAGAAACGCAATCTGCTCGCTATCGATCTCCTGCCCGCGGTAGCGCCAGATTTCCCCCATAACCGCAGCATGCCAGAGAAAAAAGCAGAACGCAAGGGTTTTGTTGGAACTATTTTCAACTCACTTTCCGCCACACCGGCGCGGCAGCGGTTTCTGGGTTGCCCGCCGCCAACAGCAGTTGTGCTTGGTGGGCTTGCAGCCGCCGTACCGGCTCCTGGCCGCCGGGCCACCACACAAATCGCCCCTTCGACAGGCGCTTGTACCTCAACCCGGAGTGCAGGCGCTCCGGTCTCAGCGATGCGTCTTGTGCGCATCACGCATCCGTTCCATCCTCTCAGCGGCAGGGAAGTCGCTTGCGTGGGCGAGCGATACAACCGTTACGGAAGACGGCTCCTGCTCCGCGTTGATGATGTCACGGTTTGCTCGGTTCCGCCGCAATGGACGGATCTCGTTGCTCCCGATCCGGAGATTGTCATAGGCGCGTATCGTACGCTCTTCCGCGTGGCGGATTTGCTGGCACTAGGACGCCTGGTAGATCAGCTTCGCAAGCGTGATTCGTCGAAAGACGCCAGATGATGCGTAAGGCCAATTTCGCCGCGAGTGTAAAGCAAAATACGCCGCATAAGGATGTGGCAAGATGGTTGTTTCTTGCTAATTTCAGCAATAATAACGGATATTACGTGTTGCGATTGTGCTGGACTGGCATTTCCTGGTGCGGCATAATAGTAGACACAGCTCTTATGCCGCTAAGGAGCAAAAGCAAATCCGCGAAGTTCGAAGCCCTCCGCGAAGAGGGAACATTAAACCCGACTCCCGACGAGGTGCGCCATCCGAAGTTTCAAGAGAACGAGTTCTTCGATCCGCACGATATCGTTCAGGTTAAGTACGAGATGCTGCGCCGTGTCTCGGTCGAAAACGTGCCGGTAACCGTCGCCACCGAGGAGTACGGCGTTTCGAGGCCGACGTACTACCAAACCAAGGCCAGCTTCGACAAAGGCGGTATTGCTGGACTGGTGCCTCAGAAACGCGGTCCGCGCGGTCCGCACAAGCTTCGAGGCCGGGCACTTGCGTTCGTACAACAGCGGGTCGTTGCGGGCGAACCCGTGCGAGCGCGTGAGCTTGCGAAGTTGGTTCGGCAGGAGTTCGACCTCAATGTCCACCCCAGGACGATCGAGCGAGCGGTCGCTGGAAAAAAAACTCCCAGATGAGCAACGCCACGGACAATTCGCGGAGTCATCCATGGTCGTGGCGCAGTACGAAGCTCTGCGGAGGGCGGCCCTCGGTGAAGCGCTGCAGCCCGAAGCTCGTACCGGGCTGCTGCTCTTTCTCCGCCGGGGCATGTGCGGATGGGCGCGGGCGCTGGCCACAATGCATGCACCGCAGCGGCCAACTGGCTCCCGGCCACCAAACTGGACGATACCAGAAGAGCACCGAGCCGTGGTTCACATTCTTGCCGCCATGGTCATCAATGCCGATTATTACGGAGCAACACCATGAATGAGTCGCTCAAAGTCCAGCCTCATCATCTCGAACGGGGTGCATACCTGTACGTACGCCAGTCCTCGATGCGGCAGGTCATCGAGAACATCGAGAGCACAAAACGCCAATACGCGTTGCATGGGCGCGCCGTCGCACTCGGTTGGCGTGACGATCAGATCATCGTCATCGACAACGATCAGGGCGAATCGGGCGCGTCGGCAGCCTGGCGTGAAGGTTTTCAGCGCCTGGTCACCGATGTAGGCATGGGCCACGCCGGCATCGTCATGGGGCTTGAGGTTTCGCGCCTGGCGAGAAACAACGCCGACTGGCACCGTCTGCTGGAGATCTGCGCGCTCGCCGACACATTGATTCTCGACGAGGATGGCGTCTACGATCCGGCCAGTTTCAACGACCGGCTCCTGCTCGGCCTAAAGGGAACCATGAGCGAGGCCGAACTTCACGTTCTCAAAGCCCGGTTGCGTGGCGGAATCCTCAACAAGGTGCGACGCGGGGAGTATCGCTGCCCCCTGCCCACTGGCTTCGTCTACGACGAGGCTGGCAATGTCGTGCTCGATCCCGACACACAAATCCGGGAAACGATCGCCTACTTCTTCGAAACGTTCTCGCGCGTAGGCTCGGCCAGCCAGATGGTGAAGGTGTTTCGGAATGAAGGCGTCCTCTGTCCATCTCGACTCCGTGTCGGCGACACTGTCGTCTTCCGGCCGCTGACGGCGTGGACGGCGACGCGCATGCTGAACAATCCACGATATGCTGGCGCCTACGCGTACGGGCGCCGACAGTACCGGCGAGCTCTCGATGGCAAGAAGCAGGTCCAGAGGAAGCGGGAGTCCGGTGACTGGCTCGCTTGCATACCGAATGCTCATCCCGGCTACATCAGTTGGGAGCGGTTTCACGAGAATCTCAAAATCCTCGAGCGCAATGGCCGCGCATACGAAGTGGCGCGCGCCTCGCCGCCACGGGAGGGCGCCGCGCTACTGCAAGGACGCGCTGTGTGCGGTCGCTGCGGAAGGTACTTCCGTGTACGATATGCTACGCGGCGAGGCAGACAGGAAGCCTGGTACGTCTGCGACCGTGGACACACTGCGCGGGGGGAGCTGAACTGCCAATCGATCGCAGGAGCGCCGGTAGACGAGGCCGTCGGATCGCTCGTGGCCGAAGAGATGACCCCCGCGGCTGTCGAACTGGCCATCGAGATCAGACGGGAGGTCGAGGCCAGACACGAAGAGGCCGACCAGTTGCGATGCCGGGCGATTGAGCGCGCCCAGATCGAAGCGGATCTGGCGCAGCGTCGATTCATGCTGGTCGATCCGAGCAACCGCCTGGTTGCCGACACCCTGGAACGGGAATGGAACGAGAAACTGCGTGCACTGGCCGGGATCCGAGAGGAACGCGAGAGGGCGCGACAACAGGATCATGTCGTCCTCGACGATGCGGTCCGCCAACGGTTGGCGGCCATGACGACGGACTTCCGAAAGCTTTGGGACGATCCGGACACGGCAAACCGTGAACGCAAACGACTCCTCGCCTACATCATCGAAGACGCAACGCTGATCAAGATCCCGGCCGAAGGAATTACAAAGATTCACGTCCGGTTTAAGGGCGGCAGGACCGAAACGCTTACGACGCGAAACCCCAAATCATCCGCGCAGCAGATTAAGACACGGCCAGAGGTCGTGCGCTTGGTGGACCAACTGCTCGATCATCACGTCTATTCCGAAATCGCGGTTATACTCAACGAGCGAGGGATTCGTCCGGGCGCATCCGCACGACCAGGCCGAGCGGCTGACCGCTTTTCAGCGAAACACGTAGCCTATCTTATGCACGCCTACGGGCTGCGCTCGCGCTATGATCGTCTTCGCCAGTGCGGAATGTTGAACAAGAGGGAGATCGCAGCCCGCCTCGGAGTGCATGAGCAGACGATCGACCGTTGGGCGAAGGCTGGGCTCATTCGAGCGCACCTCTATAACGACCACGGATGGCAACTCTACGAACCTCCGGGGCCGAACATGCCTGCGAAACATTGCAGCCGTTGGGACCGCTTGGCTGATCGAGCAGGTTTGCAGGCGGGCCTTCACAATGTCGGCCTGGAACTGAAGGAGATGTAGTGTGAAGATGGTTGGTTCTGTGCCAGCCAGAACCCTTGGCCGTCATAAGACTAAGATGCGGATCGAGGTGCCGCGCCGGCTGCGGAACATGAACAGGCAGCCGGAAAAGGGGTCGGCCTGGAGTTTCTCCTGGCACAGCCGCGCCAGGGAATCGATGCCCTTCCTTCCGTCCACCGCCTCGATCGCTACCAGGATGCGCATCTGCGGCGTGATCTGAATCACGCCGACTCCCACAACACCCGGCTGAGCCCGGCCAGGTCCGGCGGTGTGGCCCCTTTCCACTGGATGCGCATCTTGCCGCGTGGCGCTTCCAACTCAATCAGGCACTCGGCGAGAGCAATGCCCTCGGACGGCGTCAGTTCCAAAAACGCTGCTGGCGCCCTGGTCGGCCGCGCCGGCACCGGGCTGGTTTCCACCATTCGCTTGAGCTTGCCATATTCCAGATGCAAGTGAGGATTCCGGCGAAGGCGAACACTGATTCCGAAGGGAACGCGAACGGCATTCCGGGCCCAAGGCGAACAGTCATCGGAGCGTAGCGACGCTGGCACTTCGATTGTGCCGGAAGTGTTCGCCTTCGTCAAGCAGAATTATCCGGAGCGAAGCGTAGGAAGCGTCCGCGCAGAGAAAGGGGTGCGGGGAAAGGGGCGGCAGCCCTTTGCCCCGCTCAGCACACAGAGGTCCCGGCGGCGTCAGCTCGAGGGCTGGGTACCGCGCTTCTTGCGCATGGAATCCCCGCGCATCTCCACCCGATGCGCATTGTGAACCAGCCGGTCGAGAACGCCGTCGGCGGCGGTGGGGTCGCCGATCTGCTCGTGCCAGCGCGCCACCGGCAATTGCGAGGTCAGGATCGTCGAGCGAGTCTGGTAACGGTCCTCGCAAATCTCCCAGAAGTCGCGCCGCTCGGCGTCGGCCATCGGGGCCATGGCCCAGTCGTCAATCACCAGCACATCAATACGGCTGAGCTTGGCCAGGAAGTTACGCAGACTACCGTCGGCCCGCGCGATCGCCAGATCCCGGAAGAGCGCGGCGGCGCGCGTGTACCACGCCGAATAGCCATCGCGGCAAGCCTTCTGCGCCAGGGCGCACGCCACGAAGCTCTTGCCGACACCGGTGGGCCCGAGCACGAAGATGTTCTCGTGATTGGCCACCCAGGCCGACTTTTGAGCCAGCCCTCGCATCACGCTCTTGTCCAGTCCGCGAGCCGTGCGATAGTCGATCTCTTCAACGCAGGTGCCGCTCTTGAGCTTGGCCCCCTACAAGCGCCGCGCCAGCGCCTGGTTTTCACGCCAGGTCCATTGTTGATCGACCAGCAAGCCCAACCGTTCCAGGAAGCTCAGCTCGCGCGCAGCCGGATCTTGCTCCTGCGCCTTTAGCGCGTCCACCATGCCCAGTAACCGCATGGCCGTCAGTTTTTCCATCATCGGTTCCTGTAACATAGCGTCCTCACTCGAAGTACTCCGCCCCGCGGATGTTGTCGTGCGGCGGCGTGGAAGATGGCGGCGGGGAGGTCGGTGGAACCTGGTCGAGCGAGTTCTTCAAGATCGACTCGACGCTCTTGTAGCGCCAAGCGCCTGTGAGCAAGGCACGCTCCGAAGCGGCTTCCACGCGTTGCGCCGAATACTTGCCTGCCAGCCGGATGATGCCCAGGCAGCCGCGATACCCCATCTCCGGGTGCGGCTTGTCGTTCATGATCCGCTCGAACAGCCGCGCGGTGTGGGGGCCGATGGTTCCCGCCCAATGCACCATGCGCGAGGGCGTCCATTCCAGATGCGCGCGATGGCTCTTGGGCCGATGCTCGTCGATGGTGACTGCCTGCCCATGCCCGCGGCTGCGCAGATGGGAGGCGACGCGCGCCCCTTTGTGCAGAATCTCCACCGTGGTGGGCGTGGAACGAATCTCGATCAGCTCATGCACCAGGTTGTAGGGGACGCTGTAGAGGTTGGAATCGAAGGCCACGTGGTAGTCGATGTTGACGCGGGCGCGGGACCACTCGCTCCAATCGAACGGCTCCAGGGGCAGCGGTTTCCAGGCTGGTTTGTCGATCACCTCGAATAGGGTCGCCCGGCTTCCGTCGCGCTTGCGAAAGGGCCGGTGGTTCAGCTTGACGAGCAGCTCGCGGATGGCTGCGTTGAGCTCTTCGAGCGAGAAGAACTTCCGGTGGCGCAGCGCCGCCACAATCCAGCGTTGGGCGACTTGCACCGCGTTCTCCACCTTGGCTTTGTCTCGCGGCTTGTACGTACGCGTCCGGTAGACCCATCTTCCGCAGCCTGACCTCTGGCGGCATAATTCTTGTTGGCGAACAGATCCGGCCGCGCCGGCACGATGCCGAAGCCGCAGTGGAGCGCAAAGTTGTAGTAGGTCGGGTTCAGATCCGGATCGTAACGATGCGCCTTGGTCACGCCAGTCTTGGCATTATCGGGAACCGCCAGCGTGGGAATACCGCCGAAATGCTCAAAGGCATGCACGTGGGCACGCAACCAGGATTCCATCTGCTGATCGCGCGTGGCTTCCGACCAGGTGTAGGAACTCGCTCCCAGCGTGGCCACGAACAATGGCGCTTGCCAAGCTTGGCCCGTGTGCGGGTCGTAGACCGGAATCGTGGTGCCGGCCCAATCGACGAACATCTTCTCGCCCGCCTTGTGTTCCTGCCGTAGCACCACGTCCAGCTTCGAGCGCCAGCGCTGATACAACTCGCAGAAGCGCGAGTAGCGATAGCCGTCCGGGTTCGCTTGCCGGTATTCTTCCCACAGCAACTGTAAAGTCAGATGGCGGTGTTGCTGCAACTGCTCATGGATCGAGACGAAGTCCGGCCGTGAGCGAGCCGGGCGCCGTTCGTTGGCTGGTGGTGTGGACCGGGGGAACAATGCCGCATCCACGCACGCATCATCCCAGCCTTCGGGCAGCGGCCAAGTCAGGCCCGCCGCCTCGGCACGTTTCAGGTACTTGCACACCGTGCTTACCCCGATCGCGCAACTGCGCCCGATCTGCTGGTAGCCCAGATGTAGTTCGAATCGGAGGCGCATGACCTCCCGTAGCTTCCGCATGGACACTCTCCTGGCCGGCACTCGGATCCTCCCTTGGAGGGTCCATTGTGCCGGTATTGTGTCCAGCGCCGCCTTGCCTGTGGAAATCATTCCGGGCTGATGGTGAAAACGATTCCGGGGCAGCGCGAAAAACCGTTCGCCTTCCCATCGGAATCGCTGTTCACGTTCATCCCGGAATCCTGTTCACCTTCGCCCCGGAACGTTCTTCACGTTCATCCCGGAATCGCATTCACCTTCCCCCGGAATCCGCAGCAAGACCTTGGCGGTTTGGAAAACCCCATGCTCCCGAGCCATTTCCGCAGCGGAAGCCCATAATGACGCCGGAATCGGTAAGCGTCCCTTGTGCCCTTCCCGCCAACGCTCGAAACGTCGGCAGACCCTCCGCATGCCAATCGGAATCTCAAGCGGTGCTTTGCCGGCCATCACCGGTCCTCCTTGCCCCTGTCGGGCACAGGACCGACGTTACCAATTACGGGCAGGCGGAGTGGCGGAGTCATGCAGCCTTGCCGAAAACTCACCCTGGAATGAGGGCCGCCAGAGCCGCCACTGAAAGGAGGACTATTGGTCAACTTCGGAATTCAGGCTAAACTGGTCTATGGCAAAACGACCAAGATCTCCGGCTGGGCGTCGGCGATTTCGGGCGGAATGAACAGGCTGAAGTTACGGGTTTGCACGATCCGGTCCCAGAGACGACCGGTCTGGTTGAGTGAAAAGTATTGATTATTCATTTTGAACGTTATAGCACTGGGCGCCCTGGGTTCGTGCCTCAATTTCACCCCGGGCAGGGCATAGCTAATCAACTGTTGGATCTCATCGGAAGGAGAGATCTTGACCAGATCCGGAACTTTCTTGATCAGTTCGCCTACGTCAATTCTTGCATTCAGCGCGAGGAAAAGGCCACCGTCCCTGAAGTACTCGTCGTTGGAGACGGTCCCCGTCCAAAGGGATCGTTCCAGAGCGCGCAGAGGAATTGACATGCACTTGGAACGGAGGACTGTCTCTAAAAGGCCTCGGACTTTTTCGTCCAGCGCCGTGAAGCACGAACCTAGGCGGCGATGATCGTACGAGGGCAAGTCGCGAGCTTTAGGGTCCAGCGAAAACGTGGCTAGGGCACCGGCCAGCCTCAACATAACCACCCAAAGGTTCTCAGGGTGGCCGTGGCGAACATTACAGATATGCTGTAGCTCGGGCACACTGGAATTTACTACATTTAGAAACCAGAAGTTTCCGGCTTCGCTGGCATTAAAATCGGCCAGATTCTCGCCACCCTGCCGACGATTCGCATTGAGCGAATCCCCTTTCGAGACAAGAATTTCGATTTCGCGCCGCAGGAGGTTCATCAGATAGTCGCTGGAAGCCATATCCAGACAGGGCGCGATGAAAGCCGGATCGAGTGTGTATTTCCCGGCTTCGGTACGAACCACCCGCGCGATCTGCAAAGCAACGAAGCCATCCAAGCTCTGGCCTCCAAACAGCAGGCTGAAGTTCTTGGTTGCAACCTGAACGCTCTTCGGCTCGCCATAGCCGTTCTCGTCAACGATTTCGAGCGTCTCAGCGACGTAACGGGTGGTAGCAACTCCTTCCCTCAGTTCAGTGGCCTGGGTAAAGTTCTTCCCTGCAGTTTGGCGATCCGGGAGGGCGAGAAAGACGTCGAGAAACTCCTGATTGGGTGTGAAGTCATCCGTAATCTGCCGCCCGCAGGGTGAGGCATCGGGTGTTGGGATGCTGAATATGGTGCCATCAGGCAGTATGCCCTGGCTGCTGCGGAGTCTGAAGAGGCCATTGGCCAGACTCTCCTGATCTATGCTGAGATTCAGTACGCCCCAGTTAGCGAAGTTCGAAGCAGTAAAGCGGAACTGATATGTTTCATCGATCCACTGATCCAGAGTCTGAAAATGCTGCGGGGTCAAAAACATACCCCGAGACCAGACAACTCGTCGAAGGTTTCTCATAAGTCTTAGGCCAGCCTATAATCCTGATAGCCCACGGTCAGCGGCGCCTCCGCTGTATCGTTTATGATATCCCAAAGTCAGAAACTGCATCCGAAAAAGCGCCCACGAGTCTCAAGTGGCTGCGGACGAACGAACCGTCTGGATGAGGTCTGCAGCAGGTTCCTCAAATGTTACCGTCTTCAACCACGACGACAGCCCCAGCCGGGGCGATTGCGGGTCATCCGAAACCCTACACCGCGGCACTTCCTGGGCCACTAGGATTGACTGCACCTCAAAATCCATAGCCTGGTTGGCGAAGTATCTGGCAAGAGCCACCAGTTCCCGGAACGCAGAGCCGTCCGGCAGAAAGTCATTGTAACGCTCCCAGGTCAAGGGCCCGATCCGGATCCGAAAACGAGCTTGCGGGTTCCATACCTGATCGCCAGCGATGGCTCCGGAACCGAGTTCACTGGAACTGGCATTCGCGTTAAGGTACGAAAGTTCGTCATCCTCCAGGTGACACCATTTGCCCACGAACTGGTCAATCTCGATTGGCACGCGAAAATAGTCGCGCAGCAGCCCCGCCAGCGTAACAGCCGAATGCGGGCGCTGCGCAATTAGCCCGCAGTAGGAAACAAGCGCCGAGTCGTCAAGCTCAAGGCGTCCCTGCAGACCGGGCGTCCCCATTCCAATAAGATCGAACAGGTACCCAGTGAACCGCCGCTGGGTAGTTGGTGACTGACACTCCCGCTGATAGGCGACTGGGAAATGGTGTTTCTCCCAGGCAAGATAAAACAGCGAGATCAGCCGATGGTTGAACAGGTCGAAGAATGCCGCCGCCGCATTATCCCAGGAGTAGCTTCGGGCAATGAGATACTCGGTATAGTGTAACGGCAGTATACCTACAGGGCCGGTCAGCCCCATGAAGTTGACGGTCATATGCAGCGGATCATCTTCGTCCAACGTGGGCTCAATCTTCTGGATAGCACTTGGCGGGAAAGCCATCGATAAGTGCGCATGAAAGCGTACCACTTCCTCAGGAGGCTGCCTAAAGCCGGAGAAAAGGCGCCGGTTTGGGTACATTAGTCCGAGCAAGCGGACGGCCTGAAAGAAGTCGAAATCCCATGGACACTCAAGAAGGATCTCGGCTACAGAAGAATCTGTTCGCCCGACCGGGGTGGCCATGGCTTCAATTCTCCTCTCCGCTGCCGGGTATTGGCCGTGAGCTGGGTGAATGAATTGATGGCCGTGTAGAGACCAAGAAAGCGCTCTAGCACGGTGGCAAAAAGAAACACGCCCGTACCGATGAAAGCATCTTCGTCGAATTCGATATTTACGCGTAACCCCTGGGCGAATACAATGCCGTGCTCGGAAACGATGCGCCTCATGTGTGGCGCGCTGGACAGCGCCACGATTCCGGAGATTTGCTTTTGAATGGCAGGGTCCTCTGTGAAATCGTAGAGCTTCAGCACCTCCTGCAAAGCAGACAGGCCACCGTCAACGACGGACAGGTAGTTCAATGCCAGATGGGAAATCAGCCGCCACTGCAAGCCGCGCCGCACAGGAGGTCGAACCGTTTTGGTCGGCGCCATGATGCAGCGCGCCCGAACCAGCGAGCCGGACTCCAAAAAGATCTCGCCGAATTCGCCGGCGAATGGAAGTTGCCCGGCCAGATCCCGATTGGTGCACGTTATGTGCACCGTCAAGGTCTCCACAGGGGGCCGGGTCGGCTTGAATCCCATGTTTACCAGGGATAGGTATACCTCCGTGCCCCGATCACCCTTTCTTTCCGAGAGCTGGCGACTGGCGTACCAGTAGGCCTGACCAGGATTGTCGTCATAGTTATGCCTGACGGAATAGAAGGGATCGTAGACTTGTGGCTTCACGAGATACGGAGCAGTTGACGTTACTTGGTCCACAGAATACACTTCCGTGGATGGCTGCTTGTGAATATCCGGAATGACACGGTATTCCGTCGCAGCGTGGGTCAGACGGACCGGCTCGGCGAGCCTCTCGAAAAGGTTGATGATGGGCGAACAACCGAGTTGAAACGTGTCCCGGTTGACGTTCTGCTCCAGGATCTGGAGGCGTTCCCTTCGCTCGAATGCGCTCAGATAGATGAAAAGTTGGAAGCTGTCGGCGAATTGCGAACGTTGGATCTTGTCGAAGCCGAGAACATCGAAGAACAAATACTTCCATGGAAAGCTGAAATATTCCTGTATGACCCGATAGCCGAGGAAACTACGATCGTGATAAGGCAGCATTCCTTCATCACGGCCGAACCCGACGGCCTGAATCGCATTGGTGGGCAGGTCAGCCGTTGCTGACTGAGTGCCGGTGGACCGAAGCACAATCCGGATCACATTACTGAAGAGGAGTTCGTAAAGTGCGTGTACGACGTTGCTCTCGCCGCTCAGATAAAAGCGCAACTTGTCTATGTTGAGCGCCGATAATCGAGTTCTGCCCATGCATTTCAGATCGATTCGGATCACGGCCACAGCCCTTTCCGTCGCGGGAGCGCCGGGTACGGCAGCCGCCGGCGCAACCGCCGCTGCAGTTACCTGCAGCGGCCAGAGGGTGACCGGATAGCAAGTACGAAAGCTGCAAGAAGTCGCTTTGCCGGCAATTGCCCCGGTATACAAACTGGTATTCTTCTTGATCGTGTGCCCCGTGGTAAGCGGCCCTTGTTCAGGATCGACCTGAAATTGAGCGATAGACATCGAGGGAATTGGCCGGAGGTAGTGCGGATAGAGAATATTCAGGAGGGACTCGGTGATCTCGGGGAACTCATCGTCGATCTTGTGGTGTATGCGGCCTGCGAGCAGCGCGAAGGCTTCAATCAGGCGTTCGACGTGCGGATCCTCGCACTTACCCGGCTCAAGTGCTAGCCGCTCGGCGATCTTTCCCCAGTCGGCGGCGAACTCCTTGCCCAGATTTCGAATGAAGCTGAGCTCGTTTTCGTAATAAGGAAGTAGATCTTCCTTCACCGGGTATCCCCCATGATTACGAAGTGAGCGCTCTCCGGCTGCAACACAGTTTCAAAACTGATTGGTTCGGGGGCTGGTTCGACGCGCAGTAATGCATCCACGCGAAAGCGTAAGGCCGGGTCGGTTTCCTGCGGCGCCTCCAATGTAACTGTCACTTTCTCTAAGCGAGGTTCGAATCGGCGGATGGCCGCCTCTATGGCACGGCGCAGGCGGTGCTGATCGGCTTCACTCTTAAGGCCGTAGGAACTGAAATCCGGCAAGCCATACGTCAAGAGCGAACGATTCACTTCGGTGAACTGTTCAGGAACCTCTTCCTCCCGCCGTTTGGTATTCAGCAGAGCGCTCAAATCGTACCAAAGGGACGCCTTGAGAACACGCAACGCCTGTAAGCGACTCAAAGGGTGCTCCGCGGGTGAATTCGGGGCGTGATCTGTCAACCGGTCGAGCAGGGACGGAGTAACGCGGGCCTCGAAGGGTTCCACTATTCATCCCACCTCAGGGCCTGCCATGGATCGAGCTTACAGAGCCGGTCAAGAAACGCAGCGGCACGAGCGGCTTGCTCCGAGCCCGGCTCTGCCTCTCTGTAACAGCGATGCAGTCGGCCCCATACACGGCCAAGCAGTTCGGGCGCTTCCCACTTTTCCAGGTGCAGTTCCTCAATGCTTTTGGCCAAATCTTCCAAAATTGCAATGGCCAGCCGGTTGCGATCGGTTGACAGGCAGATTTCCGCGAGCCGGAGCCGGTGCAGGAAGATTACTCGCCCGCATTGCTGCGAGGCCAGCCGCGTCATTTCAGCCAAGCCTTCCTGTAAACTGCCCTTTCGCACCAGTTCTTCCGCTTGGGCCCAGGAGCCGCCGATGTCGGCCCCATCCGAAAGGAACGCCGCCGGCAGCGGGACCAACTGGCTACGCGGTGCTTTCCTGTCGGCCGGTGCCACAGGTTCGCCTGGCAGGGCAGGGTCAGGCTCCTCCTGGCGCTTGCGCTTGAGCAGATCATCGAGCATGCGGCCACAATCCTCTAAGGCTTCCTTGGTATCGGTGGTTCCAGGCACATCCGGCTTGAACTTCTCATCGAGGATCCGATCCAACCGCTGTAACTCTTCCCAAACCTCGTCGAAATGAGTGTGCGTTGTCTCGAGGCCCGCCCGGTGAGTAGCCTGTACCGCCTCTTCGAACATTTCCGCAGAGACTCCCCCAGCCGCAAGCGCGACCTTGCGCTTCTCTTTCTTCGTGGAGTCAATGTCGCCGAAGGAATTGCGCGTGTCTTTTTCCCAACCAATCGCACGCGATTGGCGATAATCCAGATAGGAGTAGTCCCGGCCTCCGTCGGTCCGGGCCGTGAGCGGTATCTGGCGAACGGCGCGCGGCAGATTATCCCCCCCGAACCAGCCCAGCGGCATCGCCCGAAACTGAAGGTCGCCGCCTTCGATTTCCGGGTAGAGGCCTAAATCCCAGAAATTCACTATCAGCCCACGAAGCAACTGGAGGCTATCCCGAAGGCCCGCGAAGCCATACAGCTTTACGTTGGCTTCCGTCAGCCAGACGGCGAGGCGAAGATCCTTAGATTTGTGCGCCAAGGCCTGGCTGAGCAGTTGCCGGATCAGAGGCCAGTCGGCGTTCTGACGGTCCAACAATTTATCCCGACGCCGCGCTTCGTTGATTGCTTGCCACTCTGGCGCCAGGGTAATGTCTTCTCCTGCGGGATGTTCCTCCGAAATAGGAGCCAGGAGATCTTCGAGAATTGGTTCTGGTGCCGCCATCACTTTTCACTCGACGGGTCAATTTCCAGTTGGCGGACTTCAAGGAGAGGCCAATCGCGCTCCCCGGCCATGAGCAGTTTCTGGCCGCTCGCGAGAGCCAGGCCCCCCGCATCGGCTCGCCAGTCCGTCATGCGTCCCAATTTCACCCGATCGTCTTGGTGCAGATAAGAGCCCGCATACAACACGGGCAGAAACACCTCACCGAGGGGGCCGATTTCAAGCTCCACGTGGGCGGGGTTCCAAACCAAGTCACGCAGATGCCGCGGCGCCTGCATGGTAACAGAACGGACTGCTTCCCAAGGAATCCAGGCGTAATTGTTCAGCGTGATGACTTCCAAGAAAGGCCCGAGCAGATCATCCGCATCCTTCAGATCGTCAAAACGCTCGCCATTAATTGTGCCAGAGACCGGTGGTCTTGCGGTTTCGCTTTCCTCCAACAGCGCACGAGCTTCCGCATAATGGCCTTCGCGGATGCGGTTGATCGCCTCCAGGTGAAGTCTGGCATAGTCGGGAACCCGCTTGGGCAGGCCAGGGACGCGGCCTTCAGAGAACAGCCGGCGTCGTTTCCTTTCACCCTCCAGCACGTTACGGTAAGGCTGTACCGCAATGTCCCTGTCGGAGCTCTCTGCCGCCACCACATCCAGTTGCTTTTCGGCGCGGTCGAGATCGCCGGCGCAACAAAGCAGCTCAAACAAGAAAGTCCTTTTGACCCGGTCCGTTGGCTCCGCTCGGAGGTTCGCACCGATCTGGTCGATGGCAGCGGAAAGGTCTCCCGCATCCAGAAGCTCCTTGACCATCATTTCAGCCCCCCAGCCAGTTCGCAAAGCCGCACGCCAAGCAAACCGCTTGCCCCGCGAGCGGGGCGATCAATATGACCCAAACTAAACAGCACGGCTGTGAGGAACGCACCAAAAGCCACCTGTCAACCTGGCCCATCCACGCTCGAATCAGTACCTCTGTCTGGAGCCGGCGCTATTACCTTTCGGCTGAGGCAGCCGCGCAACAAGGCGCAGCGATATGTTGATCTCATCCAACTGAAAGTGGGGCCGCAGGTATGCCACCGCAGTATAAGCACCGGGTTTTCCGGCAATTTCAGTGACCTCAATTCGGGCTTCGCGCAGCGGAAACTTGGCCTTGTGCTCCTGGGGGGCAGTGTCATCCAACAAGACGTAATTCGCAATCCAGTTATTGAGGAAAGTTTGGCACTCATCCCGCGACATGAACGCGCCAATCTTATCACGCATCATCACTTTCAAGAAGTGTGCAAACCGGGAGACGGCCATGAGGTACTGTAACTGAGCAGAGAGCCGGGCGTTCGCATTGGCATCGTCATCCAAGTATTGCGTCGGCTTGTGCACGGACTGTGCGCCGAAGAAGACGGCCTTGTCGGACCCCTTGTGATGACACAACGGGATGAAACCCAGCTCGGATAATTCGACCTCCCGGCGTCCGCTAATTGCGAGCTCAGTAGGGCATTTCAGCGCCACGTCGCCGTCATCCGTCGTAAACGTATGAGTCGGCAAGCCTTCCACCAACCCTCCGCCCTCCACACCCCGGATGGCGGCACACCATTCATATATGGCGAAGGCATTGGTCAGCCTTGCGGCGAAGGCGTAGCCCGCGTTGCCCCAGAGGTACTTAGCGTGATCTTTGCCGTCGACTTTCTCTTCGTAGTTAAATTCATCGACCGTGATGGAGTCCGCACCGTACGGCGCCCGCAGGAGGACATGCGGCATCACCAGACCGACGTATTGCGAATCTTCGCTCTCTCGAAATGACTTCCAACGCGCGTACAGCTCGTTATCGAAGATCTTGGCAAGATCGCGCGGGCCGGCGAGTTCCGTAAAGTCCTTCCAGCCGAACATTTCCGGCCCGGGCGCGGAAATGAATGGAGCGTGAGCGGCCGCAGAGACGTTGGACATCTTTTCAAGGACTTCCAAATCCTCGGGGCCTCGTCCGAAATTGTAATCTCCGACCAGGACGCCGAAGGGACTACCGCCGAGCGTGCCGTATTCTTCCTCGTACACCTTCTTAAACACGTTGCTCTGGTCGAACTCGGCCGCCCCCTTGAAATCCGCAAGCAACTCCTTCTTGGTGACATTCATCACCTTGACTTTGAGTGAAGTGGACGTTTCGGTTTGATCGACCAGGTAGTGCAGTCCTCGCCAGGTCGCCTCGAGCTTTTGGAACTCAGGTGCGTGCAGGATTTCATTGAGCTCGCCCGAAAGCAACTCGTCCAGTTGACTAATCCGAGCGCTAAGCATGGCCTGGGTGTCTTCCGAGACCAGCATCTGGGAATTCAGGATCTCGTCAAGAAACGCCTGGATCCAGTCCCTTCCTTGCTGCCGTTCTTCCGCGTCCTGACCGAGCCGCCCCTCTTCGACGACTTGATCGAGGAGGCTAGCCGGGACTTGGACTTCAGTTCGCTCCGGGGGATGTTGTGGTTGGCTTTCGGCGGGCATGTCCTAACCTTCCTTTTCCACCGATTCCGCAGATGCGGCGGCATCACCGGATTCTTTTCGCAGGGCTTCTGTCTTGGCGACAGCGTCCTGCAAAAGCTCTTCGAGCTTATCGTTGCCATAGAGGCTGCTGCGCAGGTTGGCAAGCTTTGTTCGCAGCTCCAGAAGCTGGTTCAAAGGCTTGACCTGGCGGGCAACATTCTGGGGTTCAAAATCGGTCAGCTTCTTGAAGCGCAACTCCACGCCCAGCTTGCCACCGGCGGGGCTAAGCGTATTGTCCACTTGGAAAGCGAGCCGGGGCTCTTGTTTGGCCATCACCTGGTCGATGTTGTCGCGGTCGATTTCAGTGAACCTGCGATCTTTCAATTTGACAAAGGGTCTGTCCGACTGGGCCGAGAGATCGGCCATGACACCGACCACAAACGGGATTTCCCGTTTCTCGATGGCCCCCCCCGTCTCGACGTCATAGGTAATGTGGACGCGCGGGGGACGAACTCTCCCCAACTTCTTGGTTATACTCTGCTTGGTTATACTCTGCTTCGTAGCCATGCTGGACTCCCTCGGAGGTCGCCTCCCACATCGCAGCAGGTTGCTCACTCCGCACTGGCACTGACACAATCCGGAAGTTGATGATAGCACAACCGTTTGGTGCCGTCCACCGAAATAGCGCCATCATGCCCTTGCGTAAGGCCTGGCAGGTTGCGGAAAACCCTGTCGCAGGATCGGATCGCCCGTGCCAATACTCGCAAGTTATTGATTCTACTATCGAACATGAACAGACTTGAGCCATTTTCAGCCCTCCAGGGCCCTTTTGCCACTCTTGAGCGGGTGCTGGATGCTTTCTTTCATTCAAAAACCCTGCTCGGGCACGAAACCGCGAAAAACCCCCGGTCAAACGCCTTCCGCACACCATTCGGATACTGCGTCACTTCGAAGACGATGGGCGACCTGTCTGGCAATATCGGCTGCGGAAGGCTCCTCGTGCTTTCGGCCTTGATGTTGACCAAGGGGAATAGATTGGTTCCCGCCGCGTGATCGGCGCTGGACAGAAGCTGAAAGATGGCCCAAGGTCCAGAATAGCTACCTAGCGGGGTACTGCCGCCGCCAGTTGGTTCCACGCGGAGATTGATTTCGCGATTCGAGGCCGGCCAGGAGTATTCCTTGTTGGACATGGAAATCGGTTCCCCATCAATCGTACCGGTAACCTGCTTGATAACCGAACTTGCCTGCACGGACATCTTGTACCGCATGGCTGGAGCACCTCCCTGTGGAGGAAACAGAGCAGCGGAAATCTCAGACATCCGATTGAAGAACTCCAAAAAACTGCGGGAGAGTTGAACCGGAGCGTCCGGCTTCTGAGACCAACTCCCGTCTGATTCCACCGCCAAGTCGCCGAGCGCCTGGCGCAAGGCGGCCAACAGCCCATCCTTAGGGTCAAACACCTTGCCGACCTGATCCAGACCGGCATCGTTCCCCTGCGGGCTGAACGGGTACTTGTTCGTAAGGGTGCTCAGGCCCGAGCACAGTTGCTGCTGAGCGCTTGTGATCTTCCGCCTCGTCACCTCCGCTGGATCCTTAATGATCAGCCCACGTGGGAGCGGGGATTCGAGAAGTACCTTGACCTTTTCGTAAACACCCTTACTGCTAAAGTTTCGCGCAAGGCCGTCGATTACGCCCTGGGCTTTTGCCATTTCGGCATTAGCTTGATTGTTCGCCGCCTGATTGGTTTCGTCGCATTTGCCGCCGCGATCGAGCGTTTGAAGGGCCCGTTGAAGATCGCCGAGAGAATTCAGATATGGCGTGTTACGTTCGTCGGCCCACTGATCGCGGTTCGGTGGCGAGTCCTTGAAAACTGCGTGCGCGGGCTGGAACGTCTCGGTAATCTGGTCTTCGCTGGGGCCGCCGGCGAACAGATCGTTCAGAGCCTTGGCGGTTTGTCCCCCGGCTCCTTCTTGCTTCTGTCCGAAGAAGCTCTTGAAGCGTGTGCCGGCTTTTTGCAGGGCGGCTTGGCCGGCCTGTTGCACGCTGGATCCCGCGTGTTTCGGGAATGTCGTGTTCTCAGCGGTCAAAAGCAGCACGGCCAGGATGGGCGAATCATTCTCTTTGAGGATGCGTAGTTTTTCGGCTGCATCCCCGCATCCGGCATAGGGTAGAACGCTCGCCTTGGCGAGGTAGTCGCTCCAGTACCGGATGTAATCATCGATATACAGTTTACGGAGTTGCGCTTTGAGGCCGGCTGCCGCTGGAAGACTCGCAAAGCGCGAGCCGCCGCTTCCGAGCACACACGACTCGCCAGCGCTCCCTCCCGCCGCGCTCTCGATCAACTCCTGTACACGATCCCATCCGCCGGGGCGGGTGAAGGCGGCCGGCACTTCTTCCCCCACGCGCAGCACCGAACGGTATTTGGCATCCGGCATCAGATCCGCCAGACGGGCTGGGCTCTGTCTTTCGTGGTTAACCTGCTCGATAATCTGACGATACTGAGGTTCCGCGCCGTTAAAGACGCTCAGGTAGTTGCGCCCCCGCTGGACCACCTGGTCGTCTTTGGAGAGGATTTGCAGCTCGTCTGGAATCTGGCGCGATTTGAGGCTGGTCGCATAGAAACGGAAGTTCTCCCTGGCAATTCGGTCGGCTTCAACGTCAAGAGGCCGGTCCTGTCGCCACCTGACCATCAATCGATCTACGACAGCCGAGTCCGGTGTGCAACTCGGCTCACTGGGGGACCTGGTGATGGTACGGTATGTCTTCAGCGTGTCGAACACAGCGTCGTAGCGATACGCAGAGTTCTGCTCGGAAGGCAATCCAGAAAGTTCGCCCTCCAGCCGGCGAACGATGGCGTCGAGGAAATACTCGCGAAGACGAGTGTAGTAGACGCGCCAGGCCGGATCCAACAGCGTTCTCCCCTCATAGAACCCGAAGTGCATCAAAATGCCCGGTTTATCCTCGACCAGGGCCTCTACTCGTTGGCGGAGGGCATCAATCTCCTGGAGATTCCGCGCAGAAGGAACTGTTCCCTGCGGCACCGCTTCGCACCGCAACGCAGCCTTCTGAACTTGGCTCACGAGGGAGTAGTTTCGCAGAAAAGAAACGGCAAAGAGCAGACTGGCGAGGCCAAACACCGCAACCGTCGAAATGAAAGCCACCTTGCGGTAATACTGTTGCCGTCGAGTGATATACGGACTTGCTCCGGCGGCCGGCCGTCGATGCAAGATCTGCTGCCAGAGGTCCGATACAAAGCTCCAGCGCGTGATCTCTGGTTCGCGCTCTCGAGAATCGGGAGGCTGGGACCGGAGTCTCTCAAGATCTTCGGCACGAAGAATGCGCGTGACGTCTCCCACTTTGTGCACGCCGCTGCGGTCGAGATCCGCTGCCCGTCCAACCACTTTTCGCGTCCCCGTAAAATACACTCCAGCCAGGCGCGGGTTGGACTGCAGCGGCTTGGCGCGAAACACATCCAGGAGGAACTGCCCCAGTGGCCCGCGAAGCCGCTTGAATTCGCGGGGAAACTCGTAAATGGCGGGCCTTTTCGCGGAGTCTTTCTCGCGCTCCAGAAATTCCAGTCGTCGATCGGCGAGCGAGAAGTAGAGGTTGTTCAGACCCGCGGTGATGGTTTCGTTGGTTGGGGATTGCGCGGCTGCCACCGCCGGGAACGTGCAGCCCAGGACCTGTTGGTCTTCGGACTCGGTCAAACGCCCGAAATATTCGCCAAAGTACGGGATCGAATCGGATTTTGTGAAGATTACGTAAACAGGGACGTCTCTGCCAAATACTTCGGCGACCACCCCCAGCCGTTGTTGCGCCATGCGGCCTAGCGCCGCCACTCGGGCGGTATCGGGAACGCCCACGAAGGCGCCCGCATCGCAACATAGAAGCACGCCACTCAGCTTGGTCTCCGCGTTGGCGCCGAATATCCTGGCGAACCGGGATTTGCCACCCGGGCGATGAAAAGATGCCAGAAATTCTTTCCAACGGGAATCCTCGCCGGAGAAGAAATCGCCGGCGCCTTCCACAACCACTGCGCCGTCGGCAAACCAAATGTTCCCCAGCCGCGTGGGCACAACGGCCGATTCGCGATGGACTTGCCCGGCAAGCAACTCCGGCTCGAATCCCGCAGCCAGAAAAAGGCTGGTTTTGCCAGTGCCTTCCGCGCCTAGAACGAAGTACAACGGAAAGTCCGTAATCGTGCTCTTGACCCGCTGGCTGGCTAGCGTAGGGGATTTCGCCAGTTTCTCATTGGCTTCCTGAATCAGTGCGGAAACCGCGGCGGACCGGCCAGATCCGGGGCTTGGCGCCGGCGCAGGAGCTTCGGGTGCGGACGCGGCGGCCGGAGTTTGCGTGGCGCCGGATAGTCTTGACACCAAGACGTACACCAGCAGCACCGTCAGGCCGCAAACCGTCAGAACAAACCCCACCAGAAGGCTTGAATCGGCCAGAAAGAGAAGCGAACCAAGCCATACCAGTACTTCGTAGAGTATGAAGATTAGAATAGGCAAGAACCGCTTGCGTTTCGTCATAAACTTGCTCTTGCTTGCCATAGCCTATCGGGGAACCAGTATCGCCAGCAGCTCACGGACGGCCCTCCCGGTTTCAGAATCCAGAATCACCCACAGAACGAACCAGAAAACGATAGCAAAAGCGGCGCAAGCAATGGCGGCAATTTTCCACCTGCCAATGGAAGCATCAGGCCCCGCAGTTGTCTGCGGCATGGGCGGAAAGGTGCCCTCCGGAGAGAGAACTGCCTGGTGTCCCCGAATGCGTTCGATCTGCTCGCGGAGGTCCTCAATCAACCGGTCAAGCTCGGAGCGCCCCCCAACCGCGTAGCGCCCCTGATAGCCCAGCAAAAAGCAGAGATCATAGACTTCCAGCAGGTCCGCCAGCTCCTTGGAATCGCGCCGCGTACGAATCGTTTTCAGGCGCTCGTAGACGCCCTCCCCGGCCACCGCCTGCGCGTAACGCTTCGCCTGCAAAGGCGTCCACTGGTTCCGGTTTGCATCGCCCGACCGCTGGACGGTCTCGTCCAGAAAGGCAATGGTCGCATAGTGAGCGTCCTGGATATCCTGATTGCGATAGCCAACCTTCATCGCTTCCCGTTCTATTTCGTCGAGCAGGCTTTCCATCCTCTTCTGGAAAGCGTTTGCATCGATGAGCTGTTGTTTCCCCGACTGGAGACGTACAATGGCGGTCAGCATTCCCTGGTAGAGCAGCGCCAGCCGCTCAGTATGCGAAGGCTCGGCCTTTTGCCCGGCGTCGCGCCCTTCGTTAGCGTCTGTTTGGATCATGGCTCGCTCGGCACATTCTCCTCAGGCCGCGTCGGTACCGGGAGTATCACCGCTTTTCCCGCCCAACGCGGCGCTTACAGATTGTAGCTCATCAAGATAACGGAGATGTTGTCGGGGCCACCCTGCGCCCGCGCCGCTTCCTTGAGACGCACGGCAGTGCGCTCGAGAAATTCGCCCGCGCCCAGAATCGACCGGATAGCGGCGTTGCCGATCACTCCGTGCAACCCGTCGCTGCAAATCAAATACAGGTCACCGCTCTCAAGTTGCTGTTCCACGATGTGGACGTCCAAGGCGCCCTGGGATCCAGCCGCCTGCGTGAGCACGTTGCGCATTGGATGATTCGCCATGTCTTCGGCGTTAGCCCCGGCTTGCCGCGCTACCGTATTCACGAAGGTATCGTCGAAACTGATCTGTTTCAGTTCGTTGCCGCGAAACAGGTAGACCCTGCTGTCCCCCACGTTGCCGATCACGGCGTTGCCTTCACTCAGCAGAATAGCCGCCACGGTGGTCCCCATTCCCGCACGCTCCGGAGACTGCTGCCCATGATTCCAGACCTGACGGTTCGCAAGCTGGATCGCCGTGACCAGCCGGTTCGCGTCGACGGAAAGCTCGAAATTGTAACCGAAAGGCCATGTGACATCAAAACGGTCCCGAGAGGACTCCATGTAGTACCGCACGGTAGAGATGGCCAGGTCGGCGGCCATCTCACCGTGCTGATGGCCGCCCATTCCGTCGGCCACGACAAATAGATTGAGCGAATGATCCGTCAGGACGCGGTCCTGGTTTTCCTGGCGGACGCAGCCGGTGTCGGTCAGCGCGTAGGATTCTATCATTTGGGACAAAACTGCACGACTATCCGGAGCTGTCCTGTTTTTGGCTTGGTCGCGGTGGCACCCGCCGCATCACCCTCATAGCCCATAGTGTCCACCCAGGATTGTTCCGGGGTTGATTCGGTGATGTAGAGGATGCTTGGGATCCCAATTGACGGGATCCGCTGTCCGGATTTCAAAGTGAAGATGGGGCGGCTGACCATGGGCGTTGCCGTCAGTTCCGGTATACCCTAGAATAGCGCCCTCCTTCACCGGCTGACCCTCCGCGACGGAAGCTTGACACAAATGGCCATATAGAGCATAGAGGCCGCCGGGATGCCCTGGGTCGGTAAACGCCAAGACGACCGATAGCCCATAATCACCATGGCGTCGAGCGGAGACCACTTTTCCCTCGGCGATTGCCACGATCGGCGTGTTGACGGGTGCGTACACGTCCCAGCCTGAGTGACCTTTGTGCCCCTCTGACCGAACCATGCCGAATGCGCCGCCGGCAGGGCTATTGAGGACATGGTGTACCCCTGGCTTCCCAATGAACTTTGCATCGTCTTTCTTGCTTCGGATAAGCATCTTGATGTTCAATGGTGGTCGCATAATCAATCACTCTTCCTTTGAGCGAGACTTCGGAGTGGTCCAGAACACCCCAGGCCTCACGACTAGGACGCGATCTTATTCGCCTGCAGGTCCCACCCGCCGGTGACGTTGCCGCCGCCGCTGCCGTCGGAGCGCTTCTGCTGTGTGTACGTCCACTTGATTTTGCCGAAGTTGAAGCTCACAGATTCGGTGGGAAAAGTGTCACTCCCGCCGGCAGCACCGCCCGGGTGCACGCCGGAGATGATCGCGTTTTCCATCTTCACCTCCAGATACTTCAACTTGTCGCCGCCCGCCCGGCAGAGCTCTAGCGTCACGTTGGCGGAGACCTTGCCGCTGCAGCAGAATTCGTACAGCTTCGGGGAAGCCTTGTCGATATGCTTCACCACCGAGAAGTCTTGGATGTTGACCCGCTCCGTCGGCGCGCCGCCAACAGAACTCGCCGTTGCCGAGGAGGGCTGGGTCATGCCGTGGTTAAAGGACAGGACCTCGATCCAGTCCTTGTGTTTGTCGTCCGTGCTCTCGCCCGGAATTCCGTCGATTTTGAGGAAGGCATCGAATGCCATGTCGTTCTCCTTTTCGTGCTAGCTAAAGGCAATAGTAGTGCCATCCCGCACCAAGAGCAATGCAAAGGCCCGCATTATTGCTCCATCTTGTTGATTAACAAACAGATATGATTTTGGGGGACGGTGCACCCTGGGAGCCTGCCCACTTCCCGACTCGGTCTGGCGAGTATCGCAAGTGACAATGGGCTGATCCGAATTGATAGCGCGATTGAGCTTGAGGCTCACCTGTTCAGATCTCCCCTCAGGTTCAGCGTGCGGATCAACCGATGAAGATTGGTGGGATGGAGGTGCAGCCGTTTGGCGGCCTCGTTATAGCTGCCTCCCACCTCTTCGATCGTCTTCAGAACAATCTGCTTCTTCGCATCCCGCACCATCTCGTGGAAACCACCCGAGGAGGGCGATCCGGGAATATCGGCTTCCACAACGCTATCGGGAAGATCTTCGGGCAGGATCAACTCCGTTGCGCCCAGTACCACCGCCCGCTCCATGGCGTTTTCCAGCTCTCGAACATTGCCCGGCCAATCGTAATGCACCAAGTAGGCGCGGGCCGCGTCCGAGATGCCCGTAACCTGCCTCGTCGTGTTCTTGGCATGCTTGCGAACCAGGTGATTGGCGAGCGGCACAATGTCTTCCCGGCGCTCGCGGAGCGGAGGCAGAACAATGGAGACTACGTTGACCCTATAGTAGAGGTCCCGGCGGAAGGTTCCGGTCTTTACGGCCTCTTCGAGATCCCGGTTGGTGGCGGCAATCAGCCGGATATCCGCTTTGATCGGCCGAACTCCCCCCACTCGCTCGAACTCGCGTTCTTGAATGACACGGAGCAGTTTCGTCTGCAACGCGGGGGCGAGTTCTCCTAACTCGTCGAGAAAGACCGAACCGCCGCTGGCCTCTTCCAGCTTGCCCTTCTTCTGCGTTACGGCCCCCGTAAATGCTCCCTTTTCGTGACCGAACAGTTCGCTCTCCAGCAGCGACTCCGTCAGCGCGGCACAGTTGATTGCCACAAACGGCTTGGATGCCCGAGGGCTGTTGCGGTGAATCGCCCGGGCCACCAGTTCCTTGCCCGTACCGCTCTCCCCCCGGATCAGGACGGTGGAAGCCGACGGCGCAACCTTTCCCACGAAATCGAACACGCGGCGCATGGATGGGCTGCCGCCCACCATGTCGTGCTCGACGTTGATTTCCACCTTCAGCCGGTGGTTCTCGCGCTGGAGGTTTTCCACCAGGAGAGCGTTTCCCAACGCGATGGCAGCCATCCCCGCGATTCCAGTGAGCAACTGCAGGTGGTCTTCTTCGAAGCGGGTCCGGGCGTCTTGCGAGTCCACGTAAATCGCGCCCAGGCTCTTTTCGAATGCGATCAAGGGCACGGCCAGCAGCGAACGCATCTGCGCCCTGATTACACTCTCCGTCAAGTCGATTGCCGCATCATGAAGGACGTCGTTGCTCAGCAGCGCAACCTTCTCCCTCATGACTTGGTCGATGATGGTTCGCGAAACCTGCATGGGCCGATCCTGGGCGTTGGTGTTCCACTGGTATACGGAGGTGAATTCGTCCGGTGTTTTGCCGGCCAGCAAGACTGCGGCGCGATCCCCGGGAATCACCTCAAGAATGAGCCGAAGCAGCTCTCGTTGGAGCGGTTCCAGTCCGCGGATGGACGCGATGGCCGAGCCGATCTTCAACAGGGTCTCCAGATTCCTCACGGTCTGGTCTACCCGCGGCAAGTTGTGAGGCAGCAGGTAGAGAGCGTCCTCTGCTTTGAGGAGTACCGTTGTCGCCGCCATGGGATTGCCGCTCGCGAGTTCCACCGGCAAGGAAGCCACGGCCGGCTCCACTTCGTTGTGAACAAACAGGAATAGGGACTGGCCGGCCTTAATCTGGTCGCCGTCCTTCAAGGCTTGGGCCGTAACGGGCAAGCCGTTAACAAAGGTTCCATTGCTGCTGTCGAGGTCACGGATATTGAAGCGGCCATTATCCTTTTGAATCAGACAGTGACGCCGGGATAGCACCCGGTCTTCAATCGGGACTGAATTGGTCCTTTCCCGCCCGATAGACAACTCGGCGTCTAATGGGAACACAGCCCCCTCTAGAGGTCCCGATATGGCCACAAGGCGAGCTTCCATTTCTTCGTGGGTCCTGGTCAGGGGCATTATACCCTGTTGGCTTCCTCGCCACCGGCCCTTCGCAAAAAGGGTGTGCGTGTGGATGAAGAAAGCCTTGTGCCGCCAGCGCACAGGGCTTCTCCGTACGCGCTCCCACGCGCTACTAAAACCTCCCCCGGCGGGACAAGGATTGCATGTAACGCTCTCGCGGTGAACGATACAGAGGGGACTCCTGATCACTGAAATTGATACGGTGTTCAAGCGGAAGGTTAATATAAGTGTTCACTACACGGTAGACATTCTCTCCATCGGTAATAGAATCAGCCCACGAGTCAACTCGTGCATTAACAAAGTCCACGAATTGCCGTGATCGACCCGGATTGGTGACATTACAACCAAGTACGCCTCCAGCCCAACTGCCAGCGTGCACCCCCCGCGCCACATCGTGGACGGCATTGAGCGCCGTAGACTTGTATTTGAACAGCGCGGCCCTAAGACAAATCGACACAATCTGGGTACTGACTTTGGCACTCTTAGCATCCCAAGTATCCCCTGAATTCATCTCGGCTCGCATGTGATGCCACGATCCAAGTAGTCCATGGGCAAAGTCTAGCACAGCCTCTTCGACGTCTAGTACGTCTCCGACGGTTTCTGATGCCAGTCCAATGCTATTAAGCCTGTCAAAGGCGACTCGCCAACGCAAGCTTTTCACCCCGCCACGCAACGAACCCTCGATATTCCTAACTGGCTTGCTGCGCACCAAGTCGAATTGCCGGTAGGCGGCGGAGCCGAACACTCTCTTCATAATAAAACACGTGTGGCTCACAAGATCGTTGAGGTGGCCACGGCTCTGATTCCGAGTCTGGAGAACCTCAATTATGTGAGAGGCCTTCTCAATCCGGCCGCCATCCTTGTTGACGCTCATAGACCCGCCTCCTTTGGGAGCGTGATTCCAGATTCGCATTATTTCAGACCGCCTGGTTCATCGAACCGTTCAAGAACACTGCCCAGAATCTCCATTCTCGCATCCCAAGTTTGATCAGTATACACCCAGCCTTCCATCTTCGACCCCAGATCCGTCTGGTCCGTCTGGTCCCCCCGGTGCAGTTTCTTCCTCGGGGGGCTATCTTCGGCCCCGCAAAACGCGGTTGTCGTCGTGCCTGAAAAATCCAAAATCCGTAAAGTCCGTATTTTCAACACCCTCCACACGCGTCTCTCTCCGGCCATCTCTCTTCCGTCGTCACCGGCAAGGCCGCAATCCTTCGCAACATCCCCGCAGGGAACCGCCTCGTAAGGCGCCTCTCGGCCAGCGTGTTGTTCCTCTGGCGGCGAGCCATCACCCGGGTGAACGCGAGGATCAGAATCACTATTGACAGTGCCTTCTGTCCCGAATGATACTTCCATATGGTTCGCCATCTGCGCGGAACAGGAAGTCCCCGTTTTCTTGAAGGGCTTATAACGGCAGCCGATCTTCTCTGGCAACAGTAACGTTAGAACATACCGGGGTGGCGATCACCGTGGTCACCCAAGGCGGGCTATTGGCAGGCCGAAGCGTGGGCATGTTCGTGCAGGGAATGGGGAACGTATCGGGTATGGCGATCCGAATCGGCCGGAGATTGACGGGCTGGCGAGGATAGAGAGGTTTTGGGAGCCCAGTGACATACACTCAAGAAAACCGCCTGATGGCGATCGGCACCCCACTTGCCGAGGACGCGGTACTCTTATCCGCTTTCTCGGGGGACGAAGGCATTTCCCGACTGTTTCGATTCGATCTGGAACTGCTGTCGGTCAGCGATTCGATCGATTTCAATGCAATCGTCGGGCAGAACGTCACCGTCCGATTGACGCTGGCGAGCGGGAACGACCGTTACTTCAATGGCTTCATTAGCCGGTTTTCGCAGGGTGGGCGGGATCGGGACCTGATTTCCTACTACGCCGAGATGGTTCCCTGGCTGTGGTTCCTCACCCGCAAATCGGATTGCCGCATTTTCCAGAAAATGAAGGTTCCGGACATCGTCAAACAGATCTTTGACGAAATGAATTTCAAGGATTACAAATTGCAGCTCTACGGAGATTTCCTGGAGCGCGAGTATTGTGTCCAATATCGGGAAACCGATTTCAACTTCATTTCGCGGTTGCTGGAAGAAGAAGGAATTTTCTATTTCTTCGAGCATCAGGACGGCATCCACACCCTGATCCTGGCCAATGACCCCATAGAGCATAGGCCCTGTCCGGATCAGCCCCAGGGTCGATACGAGGGTGCTTCCGGCGGCGCTGCGCAAGAAGACGACATCATCCTCGAGTGGCGCGCCCAGCAGGAAATGCGGCCGGGCGTTTATGCCCAGGCGGACTACAATTTCGAACAGCCAAGCCAGGTTTTGCAGGCCAGCATTACAGGGAAGGGCTCGTATGAGATCTACGACTACCATCCGGGCGAATACCGGAAGGTGCCGGAGGGTGACGGCCTGGTGCGGACCCGGTTGCAGGAACTGGAATCGCCTACCTTGGTAGCTCGTGGGTCGAGCGATTGCCGCGCTTTTACCAGTGGGTATCGTTTTGATCTGACGGAGCATTACCGGAGCGATATGAATCAGGCTTGGGTGTTGACCGCACTGCGTCACACGGCCAGCCAGCCCGGCGATTTCCGCAGCGGCACCGGTTTCTCGCAGGCGGATTTCCACTACCGGAATTGCTTCGAATGCATCCCGCATTCGACGCCGTTTCGACCGGCCCGCATCACTCCGCATCCGGTTGTGCAGGGCTCACAGACCGCTGTGGTCGTCGGCCCCGCGGGTGAGGAGGTTTTCGTAGACCAGTACGGTCGCGTAAAAGTCCAGTTCCATTGGGACCGGAAGGGTAAGAAGGACGAGAACAGTTCCTGCTGGATTCGGGTGGCCCAGAATTGGGCAGGCAAGCAGTGGGGCGCCATCTTCACCCCCCGTGTGGGCCAGGAAGTCGTTGTCGATTTTCTGGAGGGCGATCCCGACCAGCCCATCATCACTGGCCGGGTCTACAACGCCGAACAAGTCACTCCATATAAGCTCCCCGACGAGAAGACGAAGAGCACGATCAAGAGCAACTCGTCGAAGGGGGGAGGCGGTTACAACGAACTGCGCTTCGAGGATGCCAAGGGGAAAGAACAGGTTTTCATCCACGCGGAACGCAACCAGGATATCCGCATCAAGAATGATCTTTACGAAACCGTTGGCGCAGCGAGCCACCGAAAGGTCGGTGAGGATCACCTCGAGGAAATTGGCGGCGATCTTCACCTGGCAGTGAAGGGGGATCAGAACGAGAAGGTGGATGGAACGGTTTCCTTGAACGCGGGTGTCGGCTATCAAGCGAAGGTTGGAACGAATTACGCGCTCGATGCCGGGACTGAGGTACACGTCAAGGCTGGAATGAATCTCGTGATCGAATCCGGCACGATGCTGACGCTGAAAGTGGGCGGCAACTTCATCAATATCAACCCGGCCGGTGTGTTCGTTTCCGGCACGATGGTCATGATAAACAGCGGCGGGTCTGCCGGCTCGGGATCGGGGGCTTCCCCTCAAGATCCTAAACCACCCACCGAAGCCGATACTGGATCGAGTTGAAAGTCCGATTCGCATGAAGGCACGTCCGTGAGAAGAAAGCACATGACGAAAGGGGCACGGTAACGTGGGCTCGCCAGCTGCTCGCCTTGGAGATCCAACCGTACACGGCGGCTCGATCGTAGTCGGCCAGCCCACCGTGCTGATCGGTGGCCAACCGGCTGCACGCATCGGCGACATGCACCTGTGTCCCCGGGTCACCGTTCTGGTGCCGCATGTTGGCGGACCCCTGGTGTTGGGCTCCTTTACGGTCTTGACTGGAGGCGTACCCCAGTCGCGCGTCGGGGACATGCTGGTCTGTGTCGGCCCGCCTGACTCCGTGGCAATGGGCTGCCCCACAGTGCTCGTTGGCATGGCCGGCGGCGGCTTGGGGTTCGGCGCGATCATTATGGGTCTCGCGGCTGGGCTCAACAATCTCGCTGGCGACGCATATCCGCGCTGCAGCATCACGCCAGACGGGAAGGTGGTGACGCGGTACAACGCGCAGATCACCATTGAGGGATCGCCATCGTATCAGCCGACCGTGGTCGCGGATCTTGATCGATTCCTGGCGACGCGGACCGGGCAAAGATGGGCCGATGCTTACGCGGCGACAGGAAGGAATCTCGCGATCCGGCCGATGCCGGTATCCGGGCAGCAGGACAACGGGGGCACGGCGCGCGTCAGTCCGAACGATGCGCTGGCGACCGTCAATCCGGATAAGACGGAGACGCCGGGCGCTGGCTCCGACTCGATCATCACATACAATCCTTCGTACACGCAACAGTACACGGGCGAGGACGGCAACACTTACACCCAGCAGCCTAATGAGGTGCTGGGGCATGAAATGATTCATTCACTGCACAACGCGCAGGGCGAGAATCGTCGCAATATTCCGGATACATATTTGAACGGCGACAATCAGGAAGAGGCGCGTACAATCGGGGTTCATGGCTTCGATGACGAGGATATTTCGGAGCGGCAGTTAAGCGAGGATGCGCGCGGGCCGGGTAGTGCGCGACCGGATCACGATTCAGTCACGGGAGGGACGTATCAAGATGCTAGCGGGGTCTGGCACCAAACGGCCTATGATGCAAGCGGGAATGTCATCAGCGACACAACCGGGACGCCGCCCCCGGGAACTCCTCCGAATCGGTAGGCGCGACTGGTTATGCGGGTTGGCAGGAGTGTCTATGCAAACTTCAAACGCGACTGACACATTGGTGCTCGATCTGAGCGCATCGGTTGAAGGAGGTGCGCTGCATGTGAGGTATGCGCTGATAAATCGGGCCGGGCGCGCGATCGTCGCCTTCGACGGTGCGACAGGCACTGGCGGCGGCCCCTTTCCCGACCTCACAGGGCAATGCTACGTCAGCTTTGCGGATGGCGCCGTTCGGGTTCAGCGAATCCGCCCTAGTCCTCATCCGAGCATAGACACAACACGCATCTTCATGCCGGCGGTGTCTCAAATAGCGCCGCAGGAGACGCGTCGCGTGCAATTCCGTCTGCCGCTGCCGGTGAAGGAGCGCTCCGAATACACCCCCGATTATCCAGGCGCGACGTATGAACAGCAGTTGGTCAACCGGCTGGAACTAAGGATCGGTTACTTTTTCAAGACTGGGGAGACCGTGTTGAAGCCATTGGGGACGCCAGGCGTGTTTCAAGCCGTGAAGGGGGCGTCCTTGAGCCAGACGTTTCAAGTGGCGCAGATTTGCCCGGCGACCATCGACGTCCTGGTGCGGACCGATGCGGAATTCCTCCGGATGTAGCGCATGCCCGCGTTAAATACGATTAAGGAGCCAGCGAGTACCGATGGGACAGGCGACACAATATTGATGGCTCTCGCGTTGTTAGATCGATATGAACGAGGCGTAACATTTCCGCCCGCGGCCCAATCGCGGACCCGATAGCCCTATGCCCTGGTCGCTTCAAGTTGTCGAAGGCGCCGACATGTCGCGCAAAATCGCCCTGAAACCCGGCAACACTATTACTGTCGGGATTACTGTCGGGCGCGGAGATGCCGCTATGATCACGTTTCCCAACGATGGGTCAATGTCTGGTCTCCATTTCGCTGTCTCGCTGGCGAAAGACGCTCCTCAAATCCAGAACCTGAGTAATGCCAGCCACACTGAACTCAACGGCGCGCCCATCGCTTCCTCCACCCTCAAACCTGGGGATCGAATCAAGGCCGGGAATACGGTGTTTGTTGTGGTCGGTCCCGCGCCCTATCCTTATCCGGCAAAAGTGCGCTTCGGCGGTTGGGGATTCGAGTTCGTTCCAGAGGGCTGGCAACCGGCCGAGTCCGTCGGGTTCGTAATGACGAGCGATCCGGCGTTTCGAGCCAGCATCACAGCCGTTGAGGAGCCTTTGGCAGAGGGGCAGACACTTTGGGATTATGTCGACGCGCAAAAGCAGCTTGCACGTCAGCACCTTGTTGGTGCAACTCTTGTGGGCCCAACGCCCGCCGAGATTCGCGGAGCTGAGGAAGCCCTGGCGCTGACGATCACTAGCCCATCGGCAGCCAGCGGTTCCGTAGTCCAGCGCCAGGTTTACGCAGCTAGTGATGGAGTCGCCGGAGTCTTCACGATAACGATGTTGAGTTCGCAGTCCGAGAAACTGAGCCATGTGGTATCGCTCGTCGAGCAGGGTCTCAGCTATTTTCAGGGATAGTTCCTCACTTTAGAGTAAGCACCCGATGAACGCCGACGCCCTGTAAAGGTCCGGTGCCTGCAAACGGGGAAACTCAGCTATTGGCGGGAGCCCGACGATGCGGCAGAAGCATGTCGAGTTTGGCGACAGGGACAGTCACCGTAGGAAACTCCGAGAATCCTTGCCCCCGCCCCGCCCTTTCTCCGTGGCAGATGAGTTGATGAGTTCAGCGCTCCAGGTGCAGGATGAACCCGGGCCGGCTCGATTTCTCAATTCTGAGACTGACCTATTTCCCGGAGGAATATGGCCTCGCTGCTAGCCTCCGGATGGGTTAGCCGGACGGATACGGATGAACTACTCAAAAAACACGATTCGCAGCAACAGAACCGAGCTTTTCTTTGAAGAAGACGCGCCGGTCTCCAAGTTCCGGCTTGCCCCGTCGGGTGCGCAGAACTGTTCCGCCCCCTCCGCGGGGTTCAGCCACAAGAAACCGGTGAACCTGGTCATACACTCCTCGGAGGGGTTGGAAGATCAGGAGCGGGGATCAGATGTTCAGGTGGTAGTAGCGCCGCTGCTTTTTGGCTGTGCCAAAACTGTGTCCGAACTGCATCCGTTCCAATCATTGGAATTGCTTGTTGAGCGAAAGCAGATTCCCCAGATTGTTGTAAACGTTAGGAGTTTGCGAAAAACTACGGAGCCGTTGGAGATCACTCGCGTCCCTTGGGCGCAGGGGGTCGGGCGTTCAAATCGCCCCGCCCCGACCATCCGTAAGCAACTCATTTCATTGGCTCTTCGGCTCTTTCCGCTACTTCTGCCCGTAGTAAGCCTTCGGCCCGTGCTTGCGAAAGTAGTGCTTGTCGCGCAGCGCGTCCGAGATGGGCGCCGCGGCCGGGTGGATGGCCAGCGTCTGCCAGGCCATGGCCGCAAGTTCTTCCACAATCGCGGCCATGTGCGCGGCGGCGGCGGCGGATGGGCCCCAGCAGAACGGGCCGTGGCCGGCCACCAGCGCGGCGGGGCAGCCGAGCGGGGCGCGGCCTTCTATCAAACGGACGATCGCCACGCCCGTGTTGGCTTCGTATTCGGATTCGATTTCCGCGGGCGTAAGCGGAGCGGTTACCGGCACCGGGCCGTCGAAGTAGTCCGCGTGCGTGGTGCCGAAGCAGGGGATCTCGCGGCCGGCCTGCGCCCAGGCGGTGGCGTGCCGCGAGTGCGTGTGCACCACGCCGCCAATCGCAGGGAACGCGCGATAGAGCGCCACGTGCGTCGCCAGATCGGAAGACGGCCGCAGGCTGCCCTCCACCACGCGGCCATCGAGATCCGTGATCACCATGTCGGCGGGCGTCATCTTTTCATAGGGAACGCCGCTCGGCTTAATGGCCACCAGGCCCTGTTCGCGCGCGAGGCCGCTGGCGTTGCCGAACGTGTACAGCACCAGGCCGCGGCGAACCAGTTCGAGATTGGCTTCGCAGACCTCAGCCCGCAGCGCTTCCAGCACTCCCGCCTCCTCGCGCGCGCGCCGCGATTCCGCGCAGCTCGGGCAGAACATCTCCCATCTCGATGGCCTTGGCCCGCCGCTCGCCGAAGGCAAAGTACAGCTTCCGGAAGAGCGGGTACAGCTCCGCATACGTCGCGGTGCCGGCTCTTTCCGGCTCGATGGTGGCGTACCCCGGGCACAGCGCGTCCTGCGCCTCTTCGATGGTCTGAAACGCGCCGGCGGCCAGGAACGCGAAGATCGCCGAGCCCAGGCTGGTCACATCGCCCTTGGGCACCAGGATGGGCTTTCCCATCACGCTGGCGTACACCTGGTTGAGCACGGGATTCTTCTGCGGGACGCCGCCGCCGTTGATGATGCGGCGCACCGGCACGCAGTGCTCCTCCATGCGCTCCAGAATCACGCGCGTGTGGAAGGCCGTGCCTTCAATGGCCGCGAACAGCTCGTCCTGGGCCGTGTTGGTCAGGCGCCATCCCAGCGTGACGCCGCCCAGCTCGGGGTTCACCAGCACGGTGCGGTCGCCGTTGTCCCAGGTGAGGCGCAACAGGCCGGTCTCCCCGGCGCGGTAATTCTCCAGGCCGCGCGACAATTCGGCGACGGTGGTGCCGGCGCGCCGCGCGATGGCCTCGAAAATATCGCCCGTGGCCGACATACCGGCTTCGATGCCGATGCGATGCGGATGGATCGACCCAGGCACCACGCCGCAGACACCGGGAATCAACTCCGGCTTCTCCCCAATGGCCATGATGCAGGTGGAAGTTCCCACCACGTTCACCACGTCGCCCAATCGCACGCCCGCGCCGATGGCGTCCCAGTGCGCGTCGAAGGCGCCCACCGGAATGGGGATGCCGGCGCGCAGGCCGAGCCTCGCCGCCCAGGCCGGGGCGAGCTTTCCGGCGATCTGGTCCGAGGTGGCGTACCGTCCGCCCAGCCTGGCGCGCACGCCTGTGAGCAGCGGATCGACCGCGACCAGAAACTCCTCGGCCGGAAGGCCGCCCAGGCCCGCGTTCCACATCCACTTGTGGCCCATGGCGCAGACGCTGCGCGGGACCGAGGCCGGATCTGTGATTCCGCCGAGCGCCGCAGCCACCATGTCGCAGTGCTCAAGGGCCGTCGCGAAGCGGCCGCGCTTCCCGGGATTGTGGCGCAGCCAGTGCAGGAGCTTGGCAAAGCCCCACTCGGAAGAGTAGATGCCGCCGCACCAGTCGATGGCTTCGAGGCCCCGTTCACGGGCCGCGGCGGTGATCTCGCCGGCTTCCTTCCACGCGCGATGATCGCACCAGAGATAGTAGTCGTCGATGGGCTCGAGATGCGCATCCACCGGGATCATGGTCGAGCCGGTGGTGTCGAGCGCGATGGCCTCGATGGCGTTGCCGTCGATCGAAGCATTCTCAATGGCGCGGCGCATGGCCTCGGCCAGCGCCTGCATGTGGCTCGAGTGGCTCTGGGTGGCGTAGTCGGGATCTTCCTTCTTACGGAGCAGTGGATACTCCGCCGCCCCGGAGCCCAGACGTCCCTTGGCGCTGTCGAAAATGGAAACCCGGACGCTCAGGGTTCCGAAATCCACGCCGGCAACAACGCTCATGAGTGCTGATGCACGCTCCAGCCGAGATAGCGCGTGACGGCTTCCAGCACGGCCGCCGCCACCGGCGCCAGGTTGGCCGCCACGTGATGCTCGAAGCCGCGCTCGCAGATGAAGCGGAGCAGCTCTTGCAGCCTGGGGATGCGCACCACGCCGGCGCCGCCAAAGGTTTCGAGCGGATCGTCGGTGAACTCGCCTTCCCCCACGTAGCCGTGAATCGAGCCCTCCCGATCATTGGTCGAGAAACGCGCGAAACTCATTGGGCCGGACTTCACGCGCCCCACGCACGTCCCATAAGTGTTGTCGCGCCCCACCGTGCCGGCGATGATCTGCTGGAAGTCCATGCGGCTCTCCCTGAAGAAGTGCTTGGGAAGATTGCTGCAATGGAAGCAGACCGCTTTGTCGGGGTCTTCGCCGTAATTGTTGTTCCAGTCGAGCAGGGCGCTGGGCGTTCCCGAGGCCAGTTGCAGGGCGTGCATTCCGATCACGCCGCAAATGTCCACCTCGCAGGCGCTGGACATCAGGTTCTCGCTCATCATGCTCATCACCGTGCAGGGCACCACGCCGAAGAACTCTTCGAGCGAAGTCCAGCACTGCACGGCGCTGATGGCGACGTTGGTCTGGGCCATCCACTCATCCACCACCGCGCCCAGTTTGGCCATCTTGAGGAGCGGTTCGGCGGGCACGCCATCGGTCGGCACATAGCGCCGGATGGCCTCCAGCTTGGCGACCGCCGCGGGGTGCTGGTCGCCCATGCGCGCGATGCGGCCCAGGATCTCGGAAAGGTCGATAGGCTCGACAGAGATGCCGTTGGCCTCGAGGATCTTCTCGCTGTAGCGGACGGTGTTGAAAGCCGCGGGCCGCGCGCCGATGGCCCCTATGCGCAACCGCCGCAGCCCCCGCACCACGCGGCACACGGCGGCGAACCAGTCCAGGTCGCCGCGGAAAAAGTCGGAATCCGGGGCCTCGGTGTGGCGCGTGGTGAGCGAATAAGGAATTCCATACTGGCTCAGGTTGTTGCACGCCGACATCTTGCCGCAAAAGCTATCGCGGCGGTCCTGGATGGTCATGCGGCCGGGCGTATCGGGGGTAGCCTGCACCAGCACCGGCACGTTCAGATCGGCCATGCGCAGGGTGTCGGCTATAGCGCGCTCCTCGCCGAAATTGGGCAGCGTGACGATGACGCCGTCGATCGACTCGCGGTGTTTCTTGAACAGGTCCGCGCAGCGTGCCGATTCCACGCGCGTCTCCACCGCCCCGAACTTGGTGTCCTCCGGACCGGGTACGACCGCTTGGTATCCGGCCTTCTCGATGGCCGCAATCATCTCGGAGCGCCCGCTCCGGGCGAGATGGTCGGGGAAAAACCCCCGGTTTCCGACAATCACGCCGAAAGTCATCATCTCCCCCTCCCTGGCTTAAACCGCACCGAATAAACCGTCCCCATGGCGATCAGCAGGGCGCCCCACCAGATTCCGGCGTGCAGGTCGGACCTCACCACGGGGTGCGCCGCCGGATTCCACAGATCGTATATTCCGGCGCCCAGGATCAGCACTCCGTAAATCAGGAGCAGGACGCCGATGAAAAACCAGATGGAAATCATGCCAACGCGATGCATCGTTCACCTACCAGAAAATGACTTGCAAAACCACAAACACGAACGCGATCACCCCGGCCCAGAAAATGGGGCGCTGGTACAGCTTCAGGTGGCCTTCCGAAGGCAGCTCCGTGCAACCGTACACCAGGCCGGCCAGCTCCGTCTCGGGCTTGGGCCGCGTGGCCATGCTCACCACCACCGTCACCACCACGCAGATGATCCAGGCCCACAGCGCGCGGAACATATTCTCGGCCATGGGCTTCGCCTCAGACGAAAGGGCGATGTAGCGCAGCGCCGTGGGGTCCAGGTAGACCCACAGCCACATGCCGATGGAAGAAAATGTGCCGGTGAGCAGGCCCCAGAAACCACCCTCGGGCGTGGCCCGCTTCCATAACATGCCCAGAACCACCGTGCCGAACAGCGGCGCGATAAAGAAACTGAAAAGCTGCTGCACGTAGTCCATGATGCTTCTGAATTGCATCACGAAGTAGGCCGTGCCGATGCTGACCAGCACGCCCAGCACGGTGCACCAGCGTCCCATGCTGACGTAATGCGCGTCGGGGGCCTGCTTGCGGAAAAGGGCGCGGTAGATGTCATAGGTCCACACCGTGGCGAAGGCGCTGACGTTGCCGGCCATGCCCGACATGAAGCCCGCGATGAGCGCGGTGATGCCCAGGCCGAGCAGGCCCGGGCCGCAATAGCGCGCCAGCATGATGGGCAGCACTTCGTTGTAGCTGTGGCCGCCCGTGGCAATGGCCTGAGTCTCGCCGGTCAGAAATCCGGGCGGCAGCAGCGCCAGCCCCAGCAGGCCGGGCAGAATCACGATGAATGGCACCGCCATCTTGAACGCCGAGCCGATGATGGGCGCCAGTTTGGCCGCGCGCAGGTCCTTGGCGGCGATCACGCGCTGCACCACCAGAAAATCCGTGGTCCAGTATCCAAACGAGATGACCCACCCCAGTCCGAAGACGATGCCCACCCAATTGATGCCCATGGGGTTATCGCTGAAAGAACCCAGGGTGCGCCACAGGTGGGTGAAGTCCTGCGCCGGGAAATTATGATGGATCCGCGCCACCATTCCGCTCCAGCCGCCGGCCTCGATCAGTCCGATGATGGAAATCAGCAGCGCTCCCAGCCAGATGAGGACAAATTGCAGCACTTCGTTGAAGATCGCCGAGAGCAGGCCGCCCAGGCCAACGTACACCGCCACGGTAATGGAAGAGACCCAGATGCTGAAGTGGATGTCCCAGCCGAGCACCACCTTCAAGACCAGCGCCATGGAGTACATGTTGATGCCGCTCATCAGAACGGTCATGAAGCCGAAGGAAATGGCCGAGAACGCGCGCGCCGGCTCGCCGTACCGCAGCTTGAGATAGCCCGGCACGGAGTGCGTCTTGGAGATGTAGTAGAAAGGGATCATCACGATCCCCAGGAAGAGCATGGCGGGGATGGCGCCGATCCAATACCAGTGCGTGGCCAGGATGCCGTACTGGTAGGCGGACGCCGCCCAGCCCATCAATTCGAGCGAGCCCAGGTTGGCGGCCAGAAAGCTGAGGCCCGCCACCCAGGCCGTCATCTCGCGGCCGGCCAGGAAGAAATCCTCGCCCGTCTTGGTGTAGCGCTTCAGATAGAAGCCGATTCCGATGACGGCGAAGAAGTATAAAACGACAATCGCGATGTCCACGCCCGACAGCGAGACCAAGCGCGAGGGAGCACTCTGCAGCAAGAGAGACAGAGGGAATTGTGCTGTAATCGCTTGCACTTGCCCATCGTATGGGACCTCAATATCGATGTCAAGCGACGGGCGCCGGCCCGGTGGATCCCCGCTATTCGGCCGCGGTGCGTTTGCCGCGCTCGAGCTGCTGCGCCCATTCGACCAGGCTCTCGAGCAGGCTTCGGATCTGTTTCCCGGTCTTCTCGTCCTTGAGGTTGCCCTGTTCGTCGAAGCGTTCCGCGGCGCTGGAAATCATCACTTCGGGCTTGTTTACAGCGTGCATATTGAGGAATACGAACACCTGGCGCAGGTGGTACTGCGCGCGGGCGGTGCCGAGGGCGCCGAGCGAGGCGCCCATCACGGCTACCGGCTTGCCGTCCCAGGAGTTGTCGCCGTAAGGTCGCGACGCCCAGTCGATGGCGTTCTTCAGCACGCCCGGAATGGAATAGTTGTATTCGGGCGTGACCAGCAGAACGGCATCCGCGGCGCGGATACTCCGCTTCAACTCCACCACCCGCGCCGGCGGGTTTCTCTCGTCATCCTGGTTGAACGGAGGAATGCCCGCGAGATCGAAAATATCCAGCCGGGCGCCCTCGGGTACCAGCCGCTCGGCGGCGCGCAGCGCGGCGCGGTTGTAAGATCCCTGTCGAAGGCTGCCGGCGATACCCAGAATAGCGATCGGGGTGTTCATTGGTAGATTATGGCGCGGTTCCAGCGTTACCGCTGGCCCGTTTCCATGTAACCCCCTTTCAAACTGTGCGTGCGGTTTTCCCGCACACAGCTTACCGATGATCTTGGTGATGTGGCTTG
>Ga0187862_10000609_pt1 | contig 40670 bp, 38 predicted proteins | sample June2016WEW_10_1_FD_133003 | JGI IMG/M metagenome (GOLD analysis project Ga0187862, IMG submission 133003) | Peatland microbial communities from SPRUCE experiment site at the Marcell Experimental Forest, Minnesota, USA - June2016WEW_10_150 | ecosystem: Environmental > Terrestrial > Soil >... | reverse complement strand
GCCATCGAAGCGAACGTCCGCTGCTCACTCATCACTCCACCTCCGCACCCATCCATCGATCAACTTCATTCTACCTATATCGATCTACCTATATCGATCGACTTGTGCAGAGGTTCCCTAGCGGCGGAAGCCACGGAATGATGCGTCGCCGCCGCCTTCTCGCCCGCCGCCGGCCCATAATCGCGCCGCAAAAGCGCGAGGCACAAGTTCTAGGGGGCGGGGGGATGAGTTAGGTGGTGGTCGGGCTTCACTTGTAGCTTGACCAGACAGGGGGGGCCGTCTTCGCCGTAGCAGAGGTTGCTCAGTTCGCCCAATTTTGAATCGCGATCGTCGTGCGTGTAATCGGGACATATCCAATGGCCGCCCGATCCCCGGTAAAGAGCGACCGCGAAATATCTGCCCGCCGCGAGATTCCCGGCCACCGGATCGCCGCGCGCGGCGATATCGCGCGAGTTGACGATATCGAATCCGTCATGCGCCGCGTCGGGCGAGTACTGCATGAAGAAAATCCGCCAATCCCGTCCGGGCCGCGCAGTCACCTGATATTCCATCGCGCGATCGGACGAGAACACCGGCTTGTCGCGGCATAGCCACGGCCGCGCCTCTGCCGCGAAGGCCGGGCGCGCGAACAGTATCGCGATCGTCGTGGCGATCGAGAAGTATCGTCCAATTCTCAAAATGTTCATGACTTAATCCGGTTTGCGATCGCGATGATGCGGCCGACGATCTCGCCGAGGTTGGAGTCCTTGGGCGTGAAGACCGCCTTGACGCCAAGCTGGAGCAGCGCGGTGCGGTCGGCCTCGGGAATGATTCCGCCCATCACGAGCGACACGTCGGCGGCACCGCGACTTTTCAGCAGGTCGATCGTCTCGTGCGCGATGGACATGTGGGCGCCGGCGAGGCTCGAGATGGCGAGCACGTCGACGTCTTCCTCAAGCGCGGTGGCAACCATATCCTCCGGCGTCTGCTTGAATCCCGCGAGAACCACTTCCATCCCGGCCTGCATGCAGGCGTGCGCGAGCAGCTTTACCGCGTTGATATGTCCGTCGAGGCCGGCCTTGCCGAGCGCGATGCGGATTTTGCGTGTCGATCCCGCGACCGGCACGTTGAGCGTGCCGACGCTGACGCCGGTTTCAAGAATCGGCGGCGTGTAGCGGCCGCGGCTGACGCGCACGAGCGAATCGGTCCATTCGCCGACGGTGCCGCCGGCGCGGGCGAGCTCGATGGCCGCCTCGATGAGTCCGCGGTCGCTGTCGCTGTGATTTGCGGCGGCGCGTTCGAGCGCCTCGCGGGCGTTGGCCACGGCGGGCTGGTCGCGCGCCTCGCGCCATTTTTTGATCGACTCGATGCGCTCTTTTTCCTTGCTTGCATCGGCCGCGCGATCCGCATTCTGGCTGGGCCAGGGCGTGAGTCCGATTTCGCCGGTGAATGCGTTGACGCCGATTTGCACGATCTCGCCCGACTCGACTTTGCGGTAACGCTCGGCAAGCTGCCGCGTCAGTTCGCCGCTGACTATAGAAATGGCGCGCGAGTAGCCGGCCTCGCGCAGCCGGATCGCGATTTCGCGCGCGCGCGCGGCGGTCTCGGCGGTAAGCTGTTCGATAACCTTGCTGCCCTCGAAAATATCGCCATAGCCGGCGAGGCCAGTCTCATGCATCAGGACCTGCTGGGTGCGCAAGCTGAGCGTCTGCTCGGTCTGGTCGGGCAGGGCGAGCGCCTCGCGAAAGCCCGGCAACTGAAGTGCGTTCACGCGCGCGTCGGCCGAGATGACGACCGGGAGCGCCTCGTACGCAATGCGGATGATATTAACTTCGGGCTGCGGCTCGGTGAGCGTGAGCGAGCGCACCTGGCATCCGGCGCGGAAGGCGACGTTATCGACGCCGTACTCGGAAGAGCAAAGCTCCCGCCATAGTTTGAAGTACGCGCGAATCTTGCAGATCTCGGGGACCAGCTCGATGCCGCTGTTGATAAAAAATGAAATGCGGCGGACGGTCTGCTCGAAGGCGGCCGGGTCGAGCGTGGGGCGGATCGCGTCGAGAATCAGCAGCGCGTTGCCGAATGCGTAGCCGATTTCCTCGGCGGGACCGGCGCCGCTCTCCATGTAGTGGTAGCCGCAACAGTTGATCGGATTCCAGTTGGGCACGCGCTCGACGGTGAATCGAATCAACCCGGTGGAGAGGCGAAACGATAATTCAGGGTGAAAGATCGAGGTGCCGCGCGCGACGAATTCCTTGAGCAGATCGTTCTGCGTCGTGCCGCGCAGCTCGGTCCACGGCACGCCGTGCTTTTCCGCGACGACGAGGTAAAGCGCCAGGATGAACGGCGCGGTCGCGTTGATGGTCATCGAGGTGTTGATCGACTCGAGCGGGATTCCCTCGAACAGCCGCTCCATGTCGTTCCAGTGGCAAATCGATACGCCGGCCCCGCCGACTTCGCCGCGCGCGACCGGGGCGTCGGGGTCGTAGCCGTTTTGGGTGGGCAGATCGAAGGCGATGGAAAGCCCGCGCTGGCCCTGCTTCAAGTTTGCCAGGAAGCGCTGGTTGGCCTCGCGCGCGTCGCCGAAGCCCGCGTAGGTGCGGATGATCCACGGTTCGCGGGCCTTGGGGCGAGCTTTTTTTCCGCTGTCGGGCATCGACACAAGGTTAGTTGTCAAAGCGCCGCGATTCCAGCCGCTATGCGACGGCTCGCGATCAGTGCCGGGGCATCGCGCGGGCCGCGGCTTCGTTTTCGCGATTGAGGGCAAGCGCAAGGTCGGCGGCAATACGATCGATGAGCGCGACTCCAGAGAGATCGCCATGCTCGGCGATCTCGAGCACCGGACCGCCGGTCTCGGCGCGGATTTTTGCGATCGCCTTGCGCGCGTCCGACACGCGACTCAGCTCGGACCTGGCCAGCTCGGCGAGATGCTCGAGATCTTTCTTGCGCAGATGGGGTCCGCGGCGGTTGGTCAGCGCCGATATGTCCTCGGCGTCGAAATCGGATCGCGGCATTCGATTGAAAAGCACGGCCGCCGGGGCGAGATGAATGCGGCTCAAGTTGGCGTGAGTCTCGATAGTCTCCGATATCGAAAGACTGTCGGCGGTCGTGACCTGGACGATTGCGCTAATCCGCCGGTCACGCATCGTCTGCGAAATGGTGCCGGCTTCCTTACCGACCACGCTGTCGCCGAAGGTCGAGCGCGCGGCCGTCGGCATCTTGAGCAGGCTCATCGCCTGGCCGCTGGCGGGCGCATCGACGATTATAATGCGGCGGCCGGGCAGCTTGGGATCGGTGTGGCCGGCTTCATGGTAAACCTTGCCGAGCATCATCAGTTCGCGCAGCCCCGGCGCCGCTTGGACGAAAAATTGATAGAGGCGGCTGGCGAACACCGCTTTCAACAGCATCCGGCCCGGCACCACCAGCCGCAGATATTCCTCGAGCGCGGCGCGGCCGTCGAGCGTCATCAGCGCGAGATTGGGCGCGACCTCAGCGGGCACGAACGACGGCGCGACGCCAAACGTCGCGGCCAGGGGAGCGCGCCCGTCGCATTCCATGATCAGCGCGCGCGCACCCGACATTGCCGCGAGCCGGGCGAGCGCGGCGCTGACGGTAGTTTTGCCGACACCGCCCTTGCCGAGCACGATGAGCACGCGTCGTGCGAGGATTTCGTTTAGCATTTGAGGGAAGAGGAGCCGGCCGGAAGTTACCAGCGGATCAGGTTCGCTCCCCAGGTGAGTCCGCCGCCGCATGCGTTGAGCATCACGATATCGCCGTCGTGAATTCGCCCCTGCTCGAGAGCCTCGTCGAGCGCGATTGGCACGGACGCGGCCGAGGTGTTGCCGTAACGCTCGATGTTGGTGAAGACTTTTTCCGGCGGCAAGCCGAGCCGCTCGGCGACCGCGGAAATAATTCGCATGTTGGCCTGATGCGGCACGAACAGGTCGATTTCTTCGAGCTTGACGCCGGCGCGCTCGGCCACCAGCCGGCTGATTTCTTCCATGCTCCGGACGGCGATTTTGAAAAGCTCGGGGCCTTTCATCTGAATCGCGTCACCGGCGCATCGGCGCACTTCAGAATCAATCGTGCTGCGGGTTCCAGTGGCGCGGACCGAGAGCAGATTCCAATACTCGCCGGCGGAGCGCAGCAGGCTCGACAGCACTCCGCGATTTCCCGCCTCGGTGACCATCACGCACGCGCCCGCGCCGTCGCCAAACAGCACCGCGGTCCGGCGATCGGTCCAATCCACCATCGTCGAGAGCGCGTCGGCCCCGACCACCAGCACGCGCTTGAAGTCGCCGGCGCGCATCTGTGCGTCCGCGATTTGCAGCGCATAGACGAAGCCCGAGCAGGCGGCGGCGACGTCGAAGGCCGGTATCGACGAAATGCTCAAGCCGCACTGAATCTGGCAGGCCAGCGACGGAAACGCGTACTCCGAGGAAACAGTGCCGACGATGATCGCGTCGAGCGCGGCGGGCTTGACGCCCGCGCGCTCGAGCGCCGTGCGGCTGGCGTCGATCGCGATATCCGCCAGCGACTCGCCCTGGCGCATCGCGTAGCGGCTGCCGATTCCGGTGCGCGAGCGTATCCATTGGTCGGAGGTGTCCATGTACCGCTCGAGATCCTTGTTGGTCAGGGCGGTGCGCGGGACGGCCCGTCCGGTGGCGACAATTCTGGAACCCATGATGAACCGGTCAGCTCTCGCCTACGGCCCTGAAGGCCAGGGTAGTGTTGGTACCGCCGAAGCCGAATGAATTGTTGAGCGCGATCCTGATTTTGGCGGGGCGCGCCTGGTTGGGCACGTAATCGAGGTCGCATTCGGGGTCGGGAAATTCCTGGTTGATGGTCGGCGGCATCATCCCGCGGTCGATGGCGAGGACGGTGTACACCGACTCGATTGCGCCGGCCGCGCCGAGCGTGTGCCCGGTCATCGACTTGGTGGAACTAATTGCAACTTTCGCGGCTCGCTCGCCGAAGACGCGCTTTACCGCTTGAGTCTCGGCGATATCGCCTTGCTCGGTCGAGGTGCCATGCGCGTTGATATAGTCGACCTCGTTGGGATCGAGATCGCTGTCTTCGAGGCAAATCCGCATGCACTTGGCGGCACCGCGTCCCTCGGGGGCAGGAGAGGTGATGTGGTAGGCGTCGCTGTTGGCGGCGTAACCGCAGATCTCAGCAATGATCCTGGCGCCGCGCGCGATGGCGGCGTCGCGTTCCTCGAGGATGAGCGCCGCCGATCCCTCGGCCATCACGAATCCGTCGCGCTCCTTGTCGAATGGACGGCTGGCCTTCTCCGGCGCGTCGTTGCGGGTCGAAAGCGCGCGCATCGCGGCAAATCCGCCCACCCCGAGCGAGGTGATTGCCGCCTCGGCGCCGCCGGTGATCGCGGCGTCGAGGTAGCCGAGCCTGATCATCCGGTACGCCTCGCCGATCGCATGGCTGCCCGACGCGCAGGCGCTGGTAGTCGCAAAGTTGGCGCCGCGCGCTCCAAAGCGAATCGAGACCTGGCCCGGCGCAAGGTTGGCGATCAGCTTGGGGATGAAGAACGGCGTGATGTGACGCAGCCCGGTCTCCATGAAGACCTTGTGGTACTCCTCGATGGTGCACAGGCCGCCGATGCCGACGCCGATCAACACGCCGACCTGGTCGGCATTGTCTTCGGTTATCTTGAACCCCGACTGGCGCATCGCCTGCTCGGACGACGCGACGGCATACTGGATGAAAGGGTCCATTTTTTTGACGTCGCGCTTTTCGATCCAGTCTTCGGGATTAAAATCCTTCACCTCGCCGGCGATCCGGACGGGAAATCCCGCGGCGTCGAAGCGCGTAATCGGGCCAATACCGGAGCGGCCCGCCATCAGGGCTTCCCAGTTCTTGTCCACTCCAACTCCGAGCGGGGTCACCAGTCCTACTCCGGTGACCACCACGCGGCGCTCAAGCATCGGTCTCATTAGGGCCCTTCATCCTCCATCGAGTTCGCGACTTAATAATCTATCAAAAGAGAGCGCCGGTCGAGAATCCGCGCCCGCGCTCGCCAGGCAGATTGGCTTCGCAACGCGACGGGCCGCCGCGTCTCGGTTTATTTATAGACCTCGCGCCGGTGCGCGATTCGCGTCACATCGACGGTTCTGGCCGCGTCGTCAACGACATAAACTATCCGGTAATCGCCAACACGAATCCGCCATTACTTATCGCCGCCCTTGAGTTTTTTGCAGCCCGGAGGCCGGGGAGTCGACGCCAGATGTTAGAGACGCGGAATAATGCGGACAACCATTTTCGTCGGCAGCCTATGCAGCTCTTTTGCCGCGCTTGCGGCTAGCGCGACGCGGTAGCTACTCACGGGGGAGCTTGCCGCTCTTGATCAGTCCCGCCTTTACCTTATCCAGCGCAATCCGCTTTTCGTGCCGCCGCGACCGCGAGACAAGCACATCCTGGAGGTCTTCCCATAGTTCCCGATGCTTGGTCAGGTCGATTTGAACGGCCACCTTGCGGCCCTTCTCATCGGTCAGGTACTGGATTCCGGTCATGGCTTCGTTTTCCTCCCGGCGATGGCATCGGCGAACGCGACACCTCGTCGTAGCAGGGCCGATCTTACGCCGGTCGGATGATTTTGTCATCGCGGGTTCGGCGCGGTACGGCGGACTTGCATCCAAACTTGTACCGATGAAACAATCCAGCCGTGCCGCCCATCAATCCCGCAGACGATCCGTTCACAAAACTCGCGCAAAACCTTGGCGAACTCGAGATTGTGATCGGCGAGCGAGCGCGGCCGGCGATTGCCGGGGTGCGCGAAGGGTTGCGCGACGCGCTCGCATGCCGCGAGCGTGGTGACATGCCCGGGTCGATCGCGGCGATTCGTATCGCGATGGAACGGCTGGCTAATCTGGGTAGCACGCTCGATCCGGAAGAGGGCGCGATGATGCGCTTTATCGCGGAACGATTCACCGCGGCGCTGGGCGCCGGCGACAAGGGTGACGCGAAGAGCGTCGTGGGCGTGATGCGTCGCAAGGCCGGCGACACCAAGGACGACGACGACAAGGATTGGTGACGCCGGAATTGGCGTCCGCGAGCGTCGCGCAGGCGGATTTGACAACATCCGCCACAAAAGTAAAAAAGTGAAGGACTAAAAGCGGCGGATTCGATGACCGCCCCAAAACCACGCGGTGGGGACATCTTGGCGATTGCAGCGCAAAACAAAGTGAACTGGTCCGGCCTGGACCAAACCTGTATCAACGCGATTCGCGTGCTGACGATAGACGCGGTCCAAAAGGCCAACTCAGGGCATTGCGGATTGCCGATGGCAATGGCGCCGGTCGGCTATCTGCTCTACACGCGGTTCATGCGCCACAACCCGAAAAATCCGGAGTGGTTCGGGCGCGATCGTTTTGTGCTGTCGGCCGGCCACGGCTCGATGCTCCTCTACAGCCTGCTCTATCTGACCGGCTACGACGTTTCGCTCGACGACATCAAGCAATTTCGCCAACTCGGAAGCAAAACGCCCGGGCATCCCGAGTACGGCGTGACCGAAGGCGTCGAGACCACCACCGGGCCGCTCGGCCAGGGCTTCGGCAACGGGGTCGGGATGGCGATTGCGGCGAAGCATCTCGAGGCACGCTTCGAGCGCGACAAATCGGGGCTGTTCGACCATCGCATCTTCGGCATTTGCAGCGACGGCGACTTGATGGAAGGCGTCGCCAGCGAGGCGGCGTCGATCGCGGGTCATCTCGGGCTGGGCAACATCATCTATATCTACGACGACAACCACGTGACCATCGACGGCCACACCGAGCTCAGCTTTGACGAGGACGTGTGCAAACGATTCGACGCTTACAAATGGCATACGCAGGTCGTCGAGGATGCGAACGATCTGACGGCGCTGTCGAAGGCGATCGAAAAAGCAATCAAGGAGACGAGCCGGCCGTCGCTGATTCGGGTGCGCTCGATCATCGGCTACGGCAGCCCGCATAAGCAGGGGACCTCGGCGGCGCACAGCAATCCGCTCGGCGTCGAAGAGGTGAAGCTGACCAAGGAATTCTACGGATATCCGACCGAGCCGCCATTCTTCGTTGCCGACGATGTGCTGGCGCATTTCCACGAATGCGTCGAGCGCGGCGAGGACCTGGAGCACGCGTGGAACGCGAAGTTCGCGGCATACTCCAAAAAAAATCCCGCCGAGGCCGCCGAATTCCAGGCGGCGCTGGCGACAGATCTGCCGACGGGATGGGACGCCGAGCTGCCCGTCTTTACGCCCAAGGACAGCCTTGCGACCCGAGTGTCGGCCTCGCAGGCCGAGGCCGCGATCGGGAAAAAAGTCTGGAACCTGTTCGGCGGCTCCGCCGACTTGAACGAGTCCACCTTCACGGACGTCAAGGACGGCGGCGATTTCGAGCGCGGGCATTTCGAAGGCCGCAATCCGCATTTCGGAATCCGCGAGCACGGCATGTGCGCGATCCTCAACGGCATCGCGGTGCACGGCGGTTTCATCCCCTACGGCTCGAGCTTCTTGTGCTTCACCGACTACGCGCGGCCGTCGATTCGGCTGGCGGCGATGATGGAACTCCAGGTGGTGTTCGTCTTCACGCACGATTCAATCGGGGTGGGCGAGGACGGCCCGACTCACGAACCAATCGAGCATCTGTCGTCGCTGCGCGCGATTCCGCATCTCACCGTGATTCGCCCCGGCGATGCGAACGAGGCGGTCGAGGCCTGGCGCACCGTCATGACTCACACGCATGGCCCGGTTCTGCTCGCGCTCTCGCGGCAGAAGGTTCCGACGCTCGATCGCACGAAGATGGCGCCCGCCAGCGGCGTCCGGCGCGGCGCGTACGTGCTGACCGAGAGCGCCGGCCGGCCCCCGGAAATCATTCTGATTGGGTCGGGGTCGGAACTGTCGCTGGTCGTCGATGCGAAGGCGAAGCTTGAAGAGAAGGGCAAGTCGGTCCGCGTGGTAAGCATGCCCAGCGAGAATATTTTCGAGAAGCAGGACCAGGACTATCGTGACTCGGTGCTGCCGCCGGGCATTCGCCGCCGGCTCGCGGTCGAAGCGGGCGCGCCGATGTCATGGTACCGATGGGTCGGACTCGACGGCGAGATTATCGGGATGACGACTTTCGGCGCGTCGGGCAAGTACGAAGAAGTGATGAAGCATTTCGGCTTCAGCGTGGACAACGTCGTCGAGCGGGCGCTGAAATTGCTCGCGCGCTAGCGAGCAAGACCGCACGATCTGGCGCGGACCGGGCGTCATCGGCTAGCGTTGCGTTCTCGACCCCATTGCCGGACGGACTGGTATGCCTCAACCGAAATTGATCATTCTGAACGACGCGCAGGAACTCTACATCCGTGCCGCCGAAGAAACGGCGCACATCACCGGCGAGGCGATCTGCACTCACGGCGAGTTCACGCTCTGTCTGTCGGGCGGTTCGACGCCCGCGGCCACCTACGATTTGCTGGCGACGCGGTTTCATCTGAGCGTCGATTGGAAGGAAGTGCAATTTTTCTGGGGCGACGAACGATGCGTCCCGCCCGATCACGCCGAGAGCAATTACGCGATGGCGAATCGCATGATGCTGAGCAAGCTCGCGCTGCGGCCCGACCAGGTGCATCGGATGCGCGGCGAAGATCCGCCGGCATCGGCGGCTGCCGCTTACGAAGCTGAATTGCGAAAACGGTTCGGCCTTGGCGACGGTGAATTCCCGCGCTTCGACCTGGTGATGCTGGGGCTTGGCGACAATCGCCATACCGCATCGCTGTTTCCGGGTGACTCCGCGATTCACGAAACGCAGCGGCTGGTAGTCACCGTGGAGGTTGACGCCGAGCCGCGCAAGCGCCTCACGATCACGCCGCCGGTGATCAACAATGCGCAGCGCGTGATGTTCCTGGTGGCGGGGCAGAGCAAGGCAGCGGCGGTGAAAGATATCCTGGAAGGACCGCGCGACCCGGACAAGTTCCCCGCGCAGATCGTTGCGCCGCAAGACGGCGAGGTCATTTGGCTGCTCGACAAGGCCGCCGCCAGTCTGCTTTCGCCGCGCTGACCCAGGCAGGCCGCGTGCCGGGCGGCGTCAAAGGATAGTCGCGATGCTTCGATTCGTATTGCGCCACTTCACCGCGGTTCTCATCGTAGCCGCAGTCGCCGGCTGGGCGCTGTTTTACCTGCCGGGGACTCCGAGCTGGACCGTGCTCCGGATGAAGCAGGCCATCGACGCGCGCGACGGCGCCGGCGCTTCCCGCTACGTCGATTTTGAGAGCGTCGTGAAGCATGCGGGCTACGAGATGGTGCGCAAGCAGGGCGCGAGCGACCCGCTAAGCGCGATGATCGGTAACGCGGCGATCGATCTTCTTGCCAAACCGATGGCGCAGATAACGCGGGCGTGGGCGGTCAAGAAAGTCGACGACGGTGCGCGCGAGGTGCAGATGCCGGGCGCGGCAGTGGCGGCCTCGATCGTGCTCCTGCATCGAAATGGCGACACCGCGTTCACCGACTTCAAGGACAACAAGGGGCAGGAGTGGGAGATCCACATGGCGCGCGGTGAGGACGGCGAATGGCGCGTTGCTGAAGTCAAAAACATCGAGCAACTGCTCCAGAAGCTCCAGCGCGACCAGGAAAAGCATCTCAACGCGCCGTAGCCGGGGCGTTACAGGAATGTTGCGCCGTGGCGCGCGCGCCTGCGTTTACTCCGCGCCCAGCGACAGGTACAATGAGGCTCACACGCGGGCGAACCCATGAGGCTCGGCCGCGCTTTAGCATCCGGCACAAAATGAGACGTCCAGACATAAGAAATTTAGCCATCGTTGCCCATGTCGATCACGGTAAAACCACTTTGGTCGATGCGATGCTGCGGCAGTCGGGCGTGTTCCGCGCCAACGAGCAGGTGATCGATCGCGTGATGGATTCCAACGCGCTCGAGCGCGAACGCGGCATCACGATCATGGCCAAGAACACCTCGATCCTGTGGGGTGAAACGCGCATCAACATCGTCGATACTCCCGGTCACTCGGATTTCGGCGGCGAGGTCGAGCGCACTCTGTCGATGGTGGACGGCATCTTGCTGCTGGTCGATGCGTGCGAGGGGCCGCTGCCGCAGACGCGCTTCGTGCTCAAGAAGGCGCTCGAGTCGAACCTGCCCGCGATCGTCTGCATCAACAAAATAGATCGCGCCGACGCGCGCGCGCCCGAGGTTCTCGACGAGGTTTACGATCTGTTCATCGATCTCGGCGCCAACGAAAGCCAGCTCGATTTCCCGGTGCTCTATACGCAGGCCCGCGCCGGCACCGCATCGCTCAGGCTCGACGTCCCGAGCGATAATCTGGTCCCGCTGTTCGACGCGATCGTGGCGCACCTGCCCGGCCCCGAAGTCGATCCCGAAGCGACGCTGCAATTCCAGGTCAATAATATCGACTACGACGATTACGTCGGCCGCCTCGCGGTCGGCAGAATCATCGCCGGCTCGATGACGGTGGCGCAGAACTATTCGCTGTGCCGGCGCGACGGCAAAACGGTGGTCTGCAAGGTCGCACACATCTACGGATGGCAGGGACTCACGCGTGTCGAACGTGAAACCGCCCGCGCGGGCGAGATAGTGATCGTGGCGGGCGTCGAGGACATCGCGATCGGCGAAACGATCGCCGACCTCGAGAACCCGCGTCCGCTGCCGCCGATTCGCATCGACGAGCCGACGGTGGCGATGACTTTCTCGGTGAACAATTCGCCATGGGCGGGCCGCGAGGGAGATTTCGTCACCTCGCGCAAGCTGGGCGAACGGATCGAATTCGAAGCGCGGCGCAACGTCAGCACTCGCGTCGAGCAACTGACGCACGACGCCTGGCGCGTGATGGGACGCGGCGAATTGCAGCTCGCGGTGATTGTCGAGACCATGCGCCGCGAAGGCTACGAGATGCAGGTCTCGAAGCCCACCGTCATCACCAAGCAGACCGACGGCGAGATTCTCGAGCCGATGGAGATGCTGGTGATCGACATCCCGGCGGAATGTATCGGCGTGGTCACGCAGATGCTCTCGGTGCGCAAGGGCAAGATGCGCACGATGGTCACCCATGCGAGCAGCCGCGTACGCCTTGAATACGACATTCCCGCGCGCGGCCTGATCGGGTTTCGCGGCCGATTTCTCGAGAACACCCGCGGCAACGGACTGATGAACACGTTGTTCAACGGCTACGCGCCGTGGTCGGGAACGATTCGTTCGCGCGCCAACGGGGCGATGATTTCCGATCGCGAGGGCGCCACCACCGCTTACGCGATCTTTCATTTGCAGGAGCGCGGGATATTCTTCGTCGGACCCGGCGAGCCGGTTTACGAAGGGATGATCGTCGGCGAGTATGCCCGTGAGATAAACTTGCCCGTCAATGCGTGCCGCGAAAAAAAGCTCAGCAACATGCGCGCGTCGGGCCACGATGAAGCGATTCGACTTTCGCCGCCACGCGTTCCGACGCTGGATACGGCGCTGGAATGGATCGACGAGGAAGAGCTGGTCGAGGTCACGCCGAAGTCGGTGCGGCTGCGCAACCGCGTGCTCAAGACGGCGCTCAGGAACAAGCATCGTGCGGGATACATCGACGCGCCGCCGACGGAGATGGCCGAAAGCAACTGACCGCTTCGTGAGCCACGCGGACGGCGCCACAGCGGACGTGCGGAGCGCGTCACGGCAATCATGAGACTGGTCCGAATCGCCGCGCTTTGCGCGCTCATCGTGGCAGTCGTACTCGGCGCTTCGGCGGCGCTGATCGCAGCCAACCAGGCGCGCATCGTCGTTTACGTTCTGGCCTCGGTCCGCAAGCGCACCGGCGTCGATATCATCCCGCGCGCCAGCTCCGTTCGTCTCGGCACTCACCTGATAGTCGTCCTCGACCAGCCGCAGGTCATCGCCAACGGCCATGAGATCGTCAAGCTGAAGTCGCTCCGCGCGCTGGTCTCGTACCATTCGATTTTCGTGCGCAGCGGGCTTCCGCTGTATCGGCTGACCGCGACCCGTCCCGAAATTACGCTGCCGGTAGCCTCCTCTGCCGCGGCCGCGGTTCCCATTCCGCGTCCCGGGGCGCAATCCATAAGCGCGTTGCAAGACGTGTTGCACGCGCTGGCGCGGATCGCTTGGCGCGTCGACACGATCGATGCCACGGTGCGCTACGCCGACGGCGCCGAGCTTGCCAACCATGTTGGAATCGTCGCGTACCGCACCCACCGGCAGCCTTCCCTGTGGCTGCTCGGGTTCAGCGGCTCGGTGCTTGGATCGCCCGTTTCCGGAGCGCAGATAAGCGGGAAGATCGGTCTTGGCATCGGGAAAAATTCGCGGCCCGGCGAATTTGCGCATGGCCAGTTGTGGACCTGGGACGTTCCACTGGACGGAATAGAGGCGGAGGGTTTCGGATTGGCCGGCGCGATACAGGGCAGCCTCAAGTTTTCACTTCACGACGATGGTTCGGTGACCGGGGAGACCGATGCGAGTGCGCAGAAGCTGCTGCTCAAGAGCCAACAGCTCGCCGCGCCAATCGATTTGGGCGACTACTCACTGCATACCGGCTTCGACATCACCGGCGGCAGGTACGCCGTCACGAAGATCGTTTTGAGCAAGATCAACACGGCGGTGCTTTCCGGCGAAACCGAGCTGCTGGGTCCTCAAAGCGGGACACCGGAGCTGGGAATCCATGTTGGCGGGTTTAATTTCGACGCCGCTGCGGCCAAACAGACACTGCTGTCGGTCCGCCATCTGCCCGCCGACCTCGTGGATATGCTCAACCGGATCACACCGGGCAAGGTCACCGTCGGCGCCGCGACGCTGAGCGCCGCGCTCAACGAGATTGAAACGGCGCCGCTCGATGCGATTCGCAGGAATCTGGTGGTCACCGGCACCATCGAGAACGTCGGCTTCACAATTCCAACGGATACGAAGCTGCCGCCGATCGCAAATTTCAGCGCCCAGCTTGGTTACTCGAAAGGCTTGCTCACCATCTCGCAAGGCACTGCGAAGTGTGGAAACTCTACGCTCCACGACCTCGCCGCCAACGCCAACCTCGGCAACGGAATCGAGGGCGCGGACTATAAGGCCAGCGTGGAGGTCGACGCAGACCTGGCCGAGCTCTACCCGGCCATCGCCAGGTCGCTCGATTTGTATCAACTGAAGGAACGCGATCGTCTCGAACGTCTGGGCGGCCGCGTCGAAATGGTCGCTACCGCGTCTGGAAAGCTGAGCGCGACGACCCTGGTCGCGCCCAAAGACTATCAGGTCCGCGCAGACGCAATCGGCGCCGTCCTCACGATCAAGGGTTCGCCCGGACCGCTCAAGGTTTCCCGCGGCACCGTCACCATCGACCCGGATTCAATCAAGTTCGACCATCTGATGCTGGCAGCGACCGGCGGTGATGCGACGCTCGATGGCGCCGTGAATTTCGCAAAGCAGGGCATCGCGGTGCATGATCTGACGCTGGGACTTCATAATTTCCCGTCAGAAACGTGGTTGGCGCTGCTGGTGGATCCGTCCGACTTTGCAGTGAGCGGGCCGATTGGCGGCAAGGTCGTCGCCAACAGCGATCCCGGCAACCGGGGCGCGATAACGCCCGAGGGCAAGCTGACGCTCGCAAAGGGCGGCGTGAAATTCAACTTCCTGCGTTCGCCAATCATGGTTCAAGGTGCGACGCTCACGATGCGCCGCAAGCAGCTGCTCTTGTCGATGCCGGGCTCGAAGCTCGAGGACCAGGCGATCGATTTCCGCATCACCGTACCCGACTACACGCATCCGTCGATTCGTATCGACGCCACCGTGCAGAAACTCGATCTCGAGGTGATGAGATTCGTGCGGATGCCGTGGTCGGCGGCCACGCCGCCGATCCATTTTGAGGTTCCTTGCAGCGGGCATATCGAAGCGCGGGCGGGAAATCTCGCCGCCTTTCAGATGACCGACATGAAGACCGATTTTACGCGCTCCCCGGCCGGCGATTGGCACATTTATAACATGAGCGCGACCGCTTATCGCGGAAAGATGAAGCTCGATCTTGCCGGCCGTGCTCCGGACAACTGGATGCACATGACGGGCAGCGCCACCGACATCGACCCCGCGCCGCTCTTCATGCTGGGCGGCAAGAACACGCAGTCGCCATTGCTGGGTCATCTTTTTCTCGGCATCGATCTGTGGGCCAACACCGACACAAACTTTTTCGAAACTCTCGCCGGCGACATGTCGGTGACGGTCAGAGACGGAACCCTCAACAAGTTTACGCTGCTTTCGCGCCTGCTCAGTTTTATCGACATCAAGAATTGGCTGAGCGCGCAGATTCCTGACCCGCGTGTCAATGGAATCCCGTTCAAAACGATCATCACCGATTTCAAGGGCAAGAGCGGGCTCTTCTACACGGATAATTTCGTGTTGCAGGGTCCCGTGATGGATATCACGGCGAACGGCAGCATCCAGTTCGGCGCGGGCGCGCTCGATATGCAGGTCGGCATGTTTCCGTTCGACACGGTGGATTGGGTGTTGAACCATATCCCACTGATCGGAGAACGCATCGGTTCGGGCACCGGCAAACTGGTCGCGGCGTACTTCCACGTGAGCGGGCCGGTGAGCGACCCGTCGATCACGCCGCAGCCAATCACATCGGTGGCGCAGTTCGTCAAGAAAACCCTCGGGATGCCGATAAATATCATTCGTCCGAACACGATCAAGTGAGCTCGTCGCGGCCAGCGCTGATCGTATTTTGCCGCGAGCCCGTCGCGCGTCGGGCCAAGACCCGATTGATCGGAGCAATGACGGCCGCAGCCGCGGCAGCATTGTCCGACGCGTTCATTCGCGACGCGCTCGCCAAAGCCGTCTCGATTGGCCCCTCCGGGATCGTTATCGCGGCGAGCGCAGCGGATGGCGCCGAGCGCAGCAAATACTTCCGCCGGCTCGCGCGGCGATTCGGCGCCGAACTGATCGATCAGGGAGATGGGTCGTTGGGCAAGCGGATGGCGCGGGCACTCGAACCCTTTTCATCTTCCGGCGCGCTGCTAATCGGCACCGATACGCCTTCGCTTCCAATTCCGCTGCTCGCAGCCAGCGTCGAAGCGCTTCGCCGCAACCGCGTCGTGCTGGCGCCGAGTCTCGATGGCGGTTACTACGCACTCGGCGTGCGCGGCGCGATGCCCCCGATCTTCAGCGCGATCCGATGGGGCAGCGGCGGCGTGCTCGATTCAACCGTAAGGCGTCTCGAACGCGCCGGCATTCGGTATGCGTTGGGTCCAGCGTGGTATGACGTCGATCGATGGGCCGACGTGATGCTGCTGGCGGCGCATCTGCGGCTGTTGGCGCGAGCGCGCCGTCGCGGGGGCGCGTCGCCGTGCCCCGCGACGGAGTCCGTTCTCGAGCAGCTTGGAGTCCTGCGCCACGATCGCTAGAGTACCCCGATGCGCGGCAAGACGACCGCCGATTCATGATCGAGCTGATTCTTTACACACGAAACGAGTGCGGATTGTGCCGCGAGATGGAAGCGATGATTGCGGCCGAACTGCCGAAATTCGACGCGCGTCTCCAGCGGATCGAGATCGACGGCGACCCAGGCCTGGAGGCTCGCTTCGGAGTTGAAGTGCCGGTGCTGTTCGTGAACGATCGCAAGGCGTTCAAGTATCGATGCACGCCGCGCGAGTTGCGCAAACGCCTGGCACGCGAGGCGCGGGGTTGAGATGGCGCTTCGAACGCCGCATCGTCTGAAAGTGGTGCTCGTGACCACGGGCCGCGAGGAGCAGGCCGTCTCCATCGCGCGTGTGCTGGTGGGCGAAAGGCTGGCGGCCTGCGTCAACGTCGTCGGACCGGTTCGATCCATTTATAGATGGCGCGATGCGATCGAAGACGATCGCGAATACCTGCTGATTATCAAGACTCGCGCGACTCTTTACATCAAACTGGAGAAGCGGGTGCGCGAGCTGCATACCTACGAGGTGCCGGAAGTCCTGGCGCTGAACGCGGATCGCGGCTCGCCACCGTACGTCAAGTGGCTCCTTGAATCGACCGGCCCGCTCCGAGCAGCTGCGAAGAAGCGCCGGCCGAAACGCGCAACAGCTCGTCGCCGGCGGTCCCAATGATCAAGATTGCGATCGCGGGCGCCGGTGCGATTACCGAACGCGCGCATATTCCGGCGCTCCGGAGTGTCGCCGACGCTCAAATCGTCGCGATACAGAGCCGCACCGCCGACAAGGCCGAACGCGTTGCACGGGCGATTTGGCCGGACGACAAAGGCCGGCCGAACGTCTATTCCGATTTCGACGAGATGTTGGCGCGCGAGCGTCCCGACGCGGTCGGAATCTTCACGCCGAACTATTTACATTGCGAATTTACCGTAAAGGCGCTCAGCGCGGGCGCGCACGTGCTCGTGGAAAAGCCGATGGCGCCGACGGCGGCCGCCGCGCACAAGATGGCCGATGCGGCGGCGAAGGCTCGGCGGGTGCTGATGGTCGCGATGCAGCAGCGCTACGGCGGAATCGAGCGCGCGATCAAGGATGCAGTCACGAGCGGGGCGATTGGCAGGCCCCATTCCATTCGCGCGCGCCTTTCGCATGGCGGACCCGAGTCCTGGGCGCCGGGACAGAAGTGGTTCACGACCGCTTCGCAAGCGGGCGGGGGCGCGATGCTCGATCTTGGCGTGCATGTCGCCGATCTTGCAATCTGGATTATGGGCGAGGTCGATTCCGTGTCGGGACAGGTTGGCATCCTGGCCAAACAGATCGAAGTCGAGGACACGGGCGCGATGATTCTGCACTTCAAGTCGGGTGCGATCGGCGTCATCGAGGCGAGTTGGAGCAGCATGCCGCCGCTGTCGGCGATCGAGATTTACGGCAATGAGGGCAGGGTGATGGCGGGTTATCCACGCCAGGACATTTCGATTCTGAAGGCCGACGGCAGTCCGGCGCCGGGGTTCTCGCGCGACGAGGTGATGAGCCGTTTCGATCCGCGCGATCTGCTGGCTCCGTTTCGCGAACTCGCGGCAAACTTCGTGGCCGCGATTCAAGGCCGGGTGAAAGCCTCGCCCGACGGGAACGACGGACGGCGCGCGGTCGAGGCGGTCGAGGCTTGCTACCTTTCGTCGCGGACCGGCACTCGAATCAGGCTGCCGCTCGATTCATAATTCATCCATGTTTCGCGAATCGATCAAAAAGATGGCGGCGTATCGGCCCGGCGAGCAGCCTCGCCCGGGCCAGCGCTTAATCAAGCTCAACACCAATGAAAACCCGTATCCGCCGTCGCCGCGGGTGCGCCGCGCGGTTGCGAAAGCGATGGCAGGGTCGGCGATCCGCCTGTATCCGGCGCCGCGTGCCGACGAATTCGTGGCGAGCGCCGCGCGAATCTACTCGATACCGCAAAGCATGATCATCGCGGGCAACGGCTCCGACGAACTGCTCGCGATGGTGTTTCGCGCGACGCTCGGAAGCGGCGACACTGTTGCATATCCGGTGCCGACGTATTCGCTGTACGACACGTTGGCGCTGGTGCAGGAGGCGCGAATCGTTCACTGCCCGGTCGGCGCCGACTTCGAGCTGCCGCTCGACGCGCTCGCCGAGGCGCGCGCCAATCTTACGATCGTGTGCAGTCCCAATTCGCCGTCGGGCACCTCGACTCCCGCCCGCAGCCTGGGTGCGCTGGCAAAACGGCTGGACGGCAGATTGCTGGTGATCGACGAAGCGTACGCAGACTTTGCCGGCGAGAATGCGCTCGGCCTGATCCGGCGTCATCGCAACGTGGTGGTTCTGCGCACGTTGTCGAAGTCCTATTCGCTGGCCGGGATGCGGCTGGGCCTGTGTTTTGCGCATCCGCCGGTGATCGACGCGCTGCTGAAGGTCAAGGATTCTTACAACTTGAGCCGGGTCGCGCTGGCCGCGGGGGCCGAAGCGCTGCGCGACTCGGGTTGGATGCGGCGCAATGTCGCGAAAGTAATTCGGACGCGCGCTCTGACCGAAGCGCGGCTGCGCAAGCTCGGCTTCCAGGTACCGCCGTCGCAGGCGAATTTCGTGCTCGCGCGGATGCCGGGCCGCGACCTGGCGCCGGTCACGCGAGCGCTGCGCCGGGCCGGAATCCTGGTCCGTCATTTCGCGACGCCGTTGCTTCAGGACGCTATCCGAATCTCGATTGGAACTCCGGCCGAGATGGCCGCGCTGTTCAAGGCGCTCGCGCCGTTGGTTCGCGCATCTCAACCGAAGCCGAAGCGCCGCATTGGTACGTGAGCCGGTTGAACTTGATGGCGGCGATCAAGCGTCTGTTCGGGAATTTCCGTCTGGCCCGCCATTCCGGGAAGAAGTCCGAATCCGAATCGCGTCCATCGATTGAATGGGTGGTGGCCGGGCTCGGGAATCCCGGCGAGGAATACTCGCGTGCGCGCCACAATGCCGGATTCATGACGATCGATCGAATCGCAAAAGCGAAAAACGCCGAACCGAGCCGGCGTAGATTCAAAGGCGTCACCGCTGAAGCCGGGCTGGCCGGAAAGCGGGCGATACTCGTCAAGCCGCAGACTTTTTACAATCTGAGCGGTGAATGCATTTCGGCGCTGCTCGGATATTTCAAAATTGCTTCCGAGCACCTGATCGTGGTGCATGACGAACTCGACCTCGAAGCGGGCCGGCTCAGAATCAAACAAGGGGGCGGCGATGCCGGCAACCGCGGCGTTCGTTCGATCGCGGAGTCGCTTGGAACCACGGACTTCATCCGGGTCAGAATAGGAATCGGCCGGCCGCCCGGTTTCACTATTGAAATGGAACCCGGCCGGCAGCCGAAGACCGAAGAAAACAAAGACTACCTGCTCCGTCCGATGACCGCCGCCGAAAGACAGGCACTCGCGCCGATTCTCGAGCGCGCAGCGAGCGCGGTCGAGGCGATCGCGGAGCACGGACTCGAAGCGGCAATGAATCGCTACAATCAGCGCGGCTAGAAGCTCGTTAGTGGCCACTCGAATAACAAATTGTCTGCTAGTATAATCATTGTGTTGACTTGGCGACTGACGCCGCGCTAGAGCAATCAAAGATAGGAGCCCTCGTCGCGTTGGGCGGGTAAATTTCGCGTCCCGTTCGGATGGCTGCGCTATTCGTGCAGGTGCGAGAGGGGCCTGGGTTAGCCCCCGTCGGCCACACGCTGCGTGCGGTCTCATAATTTTACATCCAGTGAAAGGGGCTGCCATGTGTGATGAAACCAAGACCCGCTTCAGAAGAGCGGAGGAAGCTCTGCGCTTTTATTTCCGCTTGCGCGAACTGCTTCACAACGGACGTACGAGACGGTTGGTGGCGGACGAATTGCCGGCGGATGTGTGCACGGTGGCTGCCAACGCGATTGACGACTACCAAAGTATCGGATGGTGCATGCGAGGTCTCGACGAGATCTCGCTGTGGCTGCTCAGCGAACTCTACGGGCCGACCTGCTTCGGCGTGCGCCGGCGCACATTTTCGCACGCCTGCAAGGCAGGCAGGCTGGAGTTCCCGGACCGCGAGTTCCGGCTGCGCGAAGTCGGCATCGTCCACGAGCATGCACTCGGCGTGGTGAAACGAGGGTTGCGCCGGCTGGACATGATCCCCGGCTGCCCGCGCCAAAGCGCGCATGACCGTCGCCGCCGCATCCGGACCGTGGGCAAGCGAGCGCATCTGCAGGGGAGCAGGGCGGCGAATCGCGGCTAGTCGGCGCGCGAGAAGCGCAAATCGCTTTATCGAATGCGGAACCCACCGTGGCAGGGGTGACCCCTACACCCACTGTTAAAGACGCGCTCCGTTGTCGCGCGCGGACCTGCCAACGGCTTAATGCTGCGCTGCCATCGCCACGGCCAGGATAAGGGGGGAGCTAAAGAAAAGGACCCGGGGTTTCTTCGGCCTCGCGCAAAATTCCTATACGCTGGAGAGTCATTGAAACTCCGGTGAACGGAATTGACGAAGCGGGACGTGAACGAAAATCAGGCAAACGAACCGGCTGCCGCACTGGCCAAGGGCAGCGTCGAGACGATTTCCGTCGCCGAGCTCGCGGCCAAACTCGCGCTGGGCCGCCCGCTCAGGATCAAGCTCGGGATGGATCCGACGGCGCCCGATCTGCATCTGGGCCATAGCCTGACGCTCAAGAAGCTGCGCGACTTTCAGGATGCGGGCCACACCGTAATTTTCCTGGTCGGCGACTTCACGGCGATGATCGGCGATCCGACCGGACGCTCCGAGACGCGCAAGCCGCTGTCGCGCGAGCAGATCGAGCGCAACGCGGAAACCTATCGGGCGCAGGCGTTCAAGATTCTCGATCGCGAACGCACCGAGGTCCGCTTCAACAGCGAGTGGATGAATGAATTGGGCGTGCGCCGCCTGATCGAGATTGCGGCGAAGGTGAGCGTGGCCCGGCTATTGGAGCGTGACGACTTCGAGCAGCGGCTCGAGGCCCAGGAGCCGCTGTTCCTGCACGAACTGCTCTATCCCGTGATCCAGGGCTACGATTCGGTCGCGCTGGAAGCGGATCTGGAGATTGGCGGCACCGATCAGAAGTTCAACATGCTGGTCGGCCGCGAGCTCCAACGGCATTTCGGACAGATGCCGCAAGCGGTGATGACGATGCCGCTGCTCGAAGGTCTCGACGGCGTGCGCAAAATGTCCAAGTCGTACGGAAACTATGTCGGCCTGACCGACAAGCCCGAGGACATGTACGGCAAGCTGATGTCAGCGCCCGATAAGCTGATGGTTCGATACTACGAGTTGCTGACGAAGGCCACGAGGGACGAGATCGCGGCGGTGAAGTCGGGCGGAACGCATCCGATGGAAGCGAAAAAACGCCTCGCCCGCACGATCGTCACCGAATACCACGGCGCGCCCGCCGCAGATCGCGCCGAGCAATACTTCGAGAGCAAGCATCAGCGCCGGGAAATTCCCGCCAGCACGCAGGTGTATCGAATCGCCGAGGATCTGTGGATTTGCGAACTGATGAAGCAGTTGCAGTTCACGCCTTCGACCAGCGAGGCGCGGCGCCTGGTGAGCCAGGGGGCGGTCCGGGTGGACGGCCGCACCATCACCGATGTGAATTTTCGCTTCGTGCCGGGCGAGCACAAGGTGCTCGAAGTGGGCAAGCGCCGCGTTGCGCGGATCGAGCCCTGAGCGGGCGCGCTCAAGCGCTCAGTCTTGCTTGTTCTTCTCAGCCAGAGCCACTGCTTCGCGGAGCTTTTCCATGGTGCGGGCGAGCGCCTTGGTGTAGCGCTGCTTGGTCCAGGTTTCCTTGGTCCGCATCTTGAGCCATCCCAGCTTGACCGCGTCGGGTTTGTTGCCCATCTCGCCGGTGGAAACCTCGATGATCGTGCGTTCTTCGAGATTGAGCGAATCAAGCACTTCGCGCTTGAGGTTCTGCAGAAACCCGGACTTGAGGTCGATATCGATTTTCATCGAAACTGCACTTCCATCACCTGAGCCTAAACCATCGCATGCGTCGTCTCAACGGGCAGGGCTGAGCCCTGCACCCAGTATTAGGGCCGCGCTCCGTTGTCGCGCGCGGCCTTTGCCAACGGCTTAATAGTGCGCTGCCGTCGCCACGTCCAGGGCTCAGCCCTGGACGTGGCGACAGCGAGTTGAGAAGTGAAAAACCGAAGCGCGAGTTCGGCTATTCTTCTTCGACAGCCTGGCGAATCGCGTTCAAGATGAAGAGGAACTGATTGGGCGCCGATATGCGGCCGAGCATGCTCACCTGCTGGAGGACCTTGAGTTCCTGATTCGTCACCTTGTGCCGCGTCAGCATCGGGCGATCGGCCACAAACTTGCGCCATGCGCTTTCCTGCCGTTTGGCGGGTGCAGAGTCGCGATCCTTACCGACTATCCATTGCGCCTCAGGATGCGCGAGCAGGAACAGTCGCTGCTTGTCGAGCGTGAGGGTATCCGCCAGCCGCGCCAGCAGCGACAGGGAAGGGCGGCGCCGCCCGTTTTCGAGATAGGCGACGTGGCTGGCCTTGACGCCGAGTTTGCGCGCGAGTTCACGCTGAGTGAGGGCATAAGCCGCGCGACGCTGTTTGAGGACCTGACCGAGAGTTTCTTTTTTCATAGTTCGTATTCCGCCAATAGTGCCCATCGGAGCTTTGCGTAGTGGATCATTCCGGTCAGATAATTGAGGGTCTGGCCGGTCGGTAGTGAAGCGCCAAAGTCAAATCCAGTCAATTCCCGCACGTGCTTGCGAATCTGCGCGAAGGCCTTGTCGGGAAGCTGGTCAGCGCGCGCGACCAACCCCCAGTCCCACGGCATCGCAAAGATTCTGCGCGCGATTGGTTCGGGATACGCCGCGAGGCTGGCGATCACGTCGGCGGCGAGTTCCAGCGGTTCGCCAAGGTGACTGCGATGGGCGGCGTCGAAGAAATAGTGAACTCCGTCGCTGGCGCGCCCCGTAGCCTTGGCCGTCACGTGATGGCCCATCTCATGCATGAAGGTCATCGAGACCGCGCCCCGATCATGCGCGGTGTTGAGATAAATGAGCGGATGCTTCAGCACTTTGGGGGCTTTGTCCATGTAAAAGCCTCGCAGGGCCATGCCTTCGGGTCCCCGATACGGGGTGGCCTGAAGATGGATGCGCAGGTCCGACGAAATCGCGGCGAGCTGGTTGAGCGACTTGGGCCGAAACACTTCGCGATTGAACTCCGGCCATATCTTTCTCGTCTCGCGAATAATCGCGCGCAACGTGTGGTAATCGACCGTGCGGCGCATGACGCGCACGTAGTCGAGGCGCGCCAATTCGCGCAGCTCACGCTGCGGCTTTCTCCATGCTGCAAGTTCCTTGCGGCCGGCTTTGTGCGCCCGTCCCAGGATCTCTTCGACCAGTGCGTCTAGCGCAGAACTTCGCTCAGGCTTCAATGTCACGACCGAAAGTCTCCCACCTATGAACATCGAGTGTACGAGGATAGCGGTCCACGATGCAAGTGTCGAAAAAGACCGCGATGAGTTATACTTGCGCTAACATCCTGACTCTGTTAACGAGACTCTAAGTGAGCGAATGACCGTAGCTTGTGCCGTTTGCATCACTTAATGACGATCCGTACCGATCACTACCTGCGAACGCCGCCAGGGCGGTGGCTGGCTGGGATGCATCCCGATCCGGTTCGCATCCAATGGGGCCCCAAAAGCGAGCGTAACAGAGGGGGACGCCGCTTTTTACCAGGTCACGACCGACATTCATATAGCTTTTTCAAGCTTTTGGCGAGGGGCACGCCTCCTCGCTTCCGGGTCGTCGTCCGAGCCCCAGTTCCATTCGGCTACGACGGGGAGAATTAACTCCCCGCGGCAGGAGGTATGAGGGTAATGGAACTACGGCAACTAACGAGCGAGAGGGAACGACGGATTTTTTTCGAACGGATGGAGGAGGCGCGCGCGAAGCGGGGCGCAGGGTTCCGGGAGAGGCGGCGGTCCAGCCTCGCGAAGATTCATCTCGAATACGGGCTGCTCTACGGGCTGTTCGAGCACGACGACGATCCGCCTGAGCAAATGATGTCGGGATTCGTGATGCACGATGTCGCCAGCTACCCGCAAAGTTATACGCGGCCCGACCTGAGCCATCTGCCGGCGCGGTCGGTGTTCGAGGGCGGCGAGCTGTGGTCGTTCGCCAAGGGCGCAGGTCTGCTGGCACAGCACGGTGCGCTTATTGTGGCGGGCCTGATGCAGGTCCAGGCATTGCTGGTTTACCCGATTGTCAAGCCATCCGACCAGTCGGGCCCATATGCACGGAGCAACTTTGTGAAGGCTGGCGATCCGATCGCGTGGCCCTACGGCGAGACGACCGACGGCGGCGACGTATGGGTGCAGCCGATGGTGCTCGAGGGAGAGGCGCTGGCCAACGTGGTGGAAGCGGTGTTCGGGCGCGGCTTCACGACGAGCGATTCGATGCGGCGGATTCGGTTTGACAATCCATTCCCGATCCAACCGACGTTGTCCCGGCCCGCAATTCCAATCGAGCAGCATCTCGGCACAGTTGCATCGGCGGCTCCCCACGGTCACGAGGTGAACGGCGCCGCGCAAGCGTAAATCAGCGACCCGTCAAAGGAAGCGGCGGCCGATCCGACGATCGGCCGCCGCGGCGTCTCAGTTCGAGGGACTGCGGACTAGCCGGCGGAACCCGGCGACGGAAGCTGCGGCTGCTGGCAGGCGCCGCCGCCGACGCAGTTGAGCCCGGCGCCGAAATAAATCAGGCCGGCCTTGACCGGAAAGAACAGATAATTGAGCGGCGTCTCGATCGGGTCGAACTGCTGCGGCGGCGCCGCCGCCTCGGCCCGAGCTTGCAGCTCGACGCGCTGCTTGGTGTTGGTCTCGACATCCTGGATGCTTGCGAGGCGCTGGTCGGAGCCGAAGATTGCCGCCTTGCCCGGCTCGAGCCAGACGTAGCGCAACACGCTGGCGCCGCTGTGGTTGGGATCGGGGATACTATCCTTCAGATCAGGCTGACCCATCGCATTCACCGCCTGAACGGGCGTCATGCCGGTGGTCAGCGACCCGCTCTTCATTACGGAGCATGCGACGGCGAATAGGGCGAGCATCCCAACGGCCGCGCGCGCGAGAAATGTCCGCAGCGTCATCATCGATACCTCAAGCCTCGTAAGGAGCTAACATAACGAAGACATCTGCGGCAACCTGAGCTAATTTCATCGAGGTGGCGCAGACCGATGCGTAACGATTTTGGATGACGGCGACGAACTGCTTTTCGTGTACGGCACCCTGATGAACCCCGCCGAGCGCGCGATCCTGCTGGGCCGGCCCGTCGACGCAAGCCCGGGGCGGATTGCGGGCTACGCGCGCGGCCGCAAGCGCCACTACTTCGTCGCAAAGCAGGCGGGCGCCGTCACGGATGGCGCAATCCTCGAAGGTCTGAGCGCGCGCGAGCTGGCGATCCTCGACGAATACGAAGAAGTGCCGGCGCTCTACACGCGCGAGCGGATCGACGTGCTCGCCGCCGACGGGCGCAAAATCGAATGCTGGATTTACATCCCGACTAGCTGGGCGACGGACTAATCTCGATAGTGACTATTGAGTCCGCCTGTCACTTCACTTCCGCGGGGGGCGGCTTGGGTTGTTCTCCGCGCTTCAAGCCGAACTTGTCGATTCGGTATTGCAGAGTCCGATAACTCATGGCGAGCATTTTCGCCGCCTTTGCGATCACCCAGTCATTGCGCTCGAGCGCCTGCAGGATTGCGTCGCGCTCGAACGTTTCGAAGTTGAAGCCCTCGCTCGGAATCTCGTACCGGTCGCCGCGCTGACCGTCCCGGCTGCGGCCCGGCTTCTTGCGCGACAGGACCTCGTCGGGCAAATCGCGCGGCATCACCTTGTCCCCCTCGCAGAGCAGGATCGCGCGTTCGAGCGCGGACTCGAGCTGGCGCACGTTGCCCGGCCACGAGTAGTCGAGCAGAACTTCCATCGCCTCGCGGCCGATCTCTTTGACGCGGCCTTCGGCAAGATGTCCGAACTTGGCGAGCGCATGGTTGGCGAGCAGGGGAATGTCGCCGCGCCGATCGCGCAGCGGCGGCAAGGTGATGGTCACGACGTTGATGCGATAGTAGAGATCCTCGCGGAAGCGGCCCTCGCCGACTTCCTCGGCGATGTTGCGATTGCTGGCGGCGACCAGGCGCACGTCGATGCGAAAGGAATCGTTGCCGCCGACGCGGCGGAGCTCCTTTTCCTGCAGGACGCGCAGAATCTTCGCCTGCATTCCCTGCGGTATGTCGGCGATCTCGTCGAGGAACAGCGTCGATTTATCGGCGCTCTCGAACAGCCCGATTTTGCGCTCGTTGGCGCCGGTGAAGGCGCCGCGCTCGTGGCCGAAGAGTTCGTTCTCGATCAAATTGTCGGGAATCGCCGAGCAATTGATCGCGACGAACTGGCGCGCCGCGCGCGGCGACAGCCGATGAATCGCCTTGGCGACGATTTCCTTGCCGGTCCCGCTCTCGCCCTGGATAAGGACGGTCGAATTCGAGGGCGCGACCCGCCGCACCAGCCGGATCACTTCCTGGATTGCGGCGTCCTGTCCGATGATGCCCTCGATCTCGAAAGTGCCTTCCAGGCGTCGCTTCAGCAGCTGATTTTCCTGCTGCAGGTTTGCGAATTCCGCCGCCTTGGCCACCCGCGTCACGAGTTTCTCGCGATCGGTGGGCTTCTCGAGGTAGTCGAACGCGCCTGCTTTCATCGCTTGCACGACGCTGTCGGTCGAGCCGTGGGCGGTCAGCACCACCACCTGGCTGCCGGGATAGGAGCTGCGCACTTTCGCGAGCAACTCCTCGCCCGACATCCCCGGCATCATGAGGTCCGTCAGCACGACGTCGAAACGCGACAGCGCCAGCAACTCGATCGCGCGCTTGCCGACCGCAGCCTCTTCGACTACGAAACCCTCTTCGCGCAACGTGTCCGCGGTTATCTGGCGTTCGAGGTCGTTGTCTTCAACGACCAGCACTGAGGCCTGGGTCATGATTGTGTCCATGTGCCGCGCTTGGCGGGAAGGTGAAAGTTACCGTGGTTCCGGGTCCGCCGGCGTTGGGTCCGATATCGATTGTACCGCCGTGCGTCTCGACAATCGCCTTCGACAGAAACAGCCCCAGGCCGATTCCATCGCGCTTGGTGGTGAAGAACGGCTCGAAGACGTGGTTGACGGCTTCCGCCTGGATACCCGCGCCGGTGTCCGAAAAAGTAATCACCATCGAGCCGTCGACGCGCCTGAAGGTAATACCCATCGTGCCGCCTTCGGGCATCGCCTGGATCGCATTGGCGACCACGTTGATGAAGCAGGTGCGGAGTTTCTCGGCGTCCACGTTGAGAATCGGCGACGGGCCGTTGCATTCCTCGACCAGCTCGATCCCCTGGCTTTTAATTTTCGATTCCGACAGCGCCACGACTTCGTCCACCAGTTGATGCACGTCGGTGGGCGCCGGGAAAATCTCGATCGGCTTGCCGTAATGCAAAAAGCTCTGCACCAGCTCCGACAGCCGGCGCATCTCGTCCTTCATGATCACGAGCTGACGCAGAAACGCTTCGCGATCGTTGGGCTGCTGCGGAGCATAGCGCGCGCGGAGCTGATCGAGCGCCAGGCTGATGAAGTTCAGCGGGTTCTTGATTTCGTGCGCCAGGCCGCCGGCCAATTGCCCAAGCGCGGTGAAGCGTTCGAGCCGGTTGAGTTCCTGCTCGCGCTCGCGCGCACGGCGGAGCTGGCCGACCATGTCGTTGAAGCTGCGTGTGAGCAAGCCGATCTCGTCGCGCCGGTGCGCCTCGGGAACCGGCTCGAGGCCGCGCGCCGCGATATTCTGCGCCGCGTTCGCGACCGCATGAATCGGCTTCACGTAGCGATCGGCGAGGATGTAGGCGAAGGCCAGGCCGATTGCGAAAATCGCAAACGCGATCATCAGCTCACGGGTCCGGCTCTGTGCCAGCGGCTGCGCGAAGTCGCCAAAATTCGCCACCACCTGCACGTAGCCAAGCAGATGATCCTCGACCTCGACCGGAATCAGATAGACCGTGGTCTCCGGCGCGAGCGGACCGAGCTTGCCGGGCGGAATCGTCACCAGGTCATCGGGATGCTTGAGTTGCTCGGGGGTAAGCCATTCGGCCTGCTTGGGCCGCAGCGCGGCGCCGATCAGATGCGGATTGGAGCTGTTGAGGATCAGATTTTCGCTCGACGCGATCGATACTTCGAGTCCCTTGGTGTGCAGGTCGCCGACGTAGGTGTGCAGCAGATCGCGATCGGTGCCGCCCACGGCGGTCAGCTCCTGCACGCTGATCTGGATCACGCGCGCGAGATCCTTGACCCGCTCCTGCGTGGTCGCGACGATCGCCGCCTGCGTGCCCAGGCTCACCCACACCTCAGTGCCCAGAGTAAGCCCGAGCAGGCCCACCATCAGCACGATCAGCTTGGCCTTGAGGTTCAGCGCGGGAAAGTATGAATCCATTTTTGATGTCGCCGGGCCCTCCGGCGCGGCCACGCGATAAATCGACCTATTCGCTCTTGCTCACGGGCTCGTTGGTCTTGCGCAAAACCAGCAACCGGGTCCCGTACACCGCGGCGCTCAGGATCGCCACGATCACGATCAGCCGCTCGAAGCCGCCGATGTATTTGATCATAATCTCGATTTGCCTGCCGAAAACGTAGCCGAGCGTTACGACGATCGGCACCGATATCAGCGCTCCGAGCAGATCGTAGAGCAGAAACACCGCCGGGCGCACGCCAAAAGATCCCGCCGACAAATAGACCAGGGCGCGCAGGCCGGCCAGGAATCGCGCGTAAAAAATCGCGCGCGCCCCGTAGCGGTGCATGAAACGCTCGATGCGCTCGATCTGATGCTGCCGGCCCGGCCACGCCAGCACGAAGTAGCGCACCAGTCCCGTGCCGAAGTGCCGGCCCATAAAGAACAGCGAGTTGTCGCCCGCGACCACGCCCAGCAGCGAGACCGCCATCGTGATCGGGTAGCGCGTCACCCCGCGATGGGCCAAATAGCCGCCCGCGAGCAGCGCCACGTCCTCTGGAATCGGCAGTCCAAGTCCGCACAGCATCAGAACAACGAACAATCCAAGATAAGTGAAGTGTTCGATGTACCCGGAGATCAGCCCGACCAAGCTCAGCTCCCGTGGGCGTAACGCGCGCGCAATGCGTCACGGATTCGTTCTACCGGTACGCCCCGGCTTGTCATCGACGCGGCATCGTGAGCCTCGCCGACGCAGATCGCACACCTGCTGCCGTGCGTATCACGGTAGCAATCGAGCAGGTTCTTGTGCCCGATCGACTTGTCGCAGCCGCAGTAGCAATGCAGTTGCGCCAGCAACGTGGGATCGCGCTCGGCGATCTCGTATGCCTCGCGCACATTACCCTGGAAATTTTTCGGATCGAGGGTTACCCGCAGCTGTGCCCCAGGATCGGAGGCCGCGGCCATCTGGTCCGCCGGCGGCTGCGCTTGCGTCGACACATAGCTGGCGTAAGCGATTGCCACCACCACAACCGCGGCGCCTGCCAGTGCGACAATCCCTTTGACGCCCTTGAACATGAGTCTCCCCGCAGCCGGAAATTATAGCATCTCGATGAATCTTAGGCTTTGATTCGCGAAACTGTATAGAGCGGCCGGGCGATGCGGTCCGCGACGGGTATGCGGCAGGCGTTTGAGCATGCCCATCGCGAGAATCCGCCGGCGGAAGTTCCGCCGATCGAGCGGACGGCCCAGAATTAGCGAGTATAGTTCCTCGAACTCGGCGAAGGTGAATTCCCGCGGCAGCAACGCATACGCGATATTCGTGTACTCGAGTTTCGACTTCAGCCGTTTGACCGCATACGCAGCCATCAGCGAATGATCGTACGCAAGCTGCGGCAGACGCGTGACTTCGTACCATCGGCCGGTCGCGTATTTGTCGCATGGCGCGCCGATGCCAAGCGCGTCGGGGATCAACGCCATGTACGCGACCGATACCACGTGCGCCCGCGGGTCGCGCGACGGATCTCCAAACGTGAACAGCTGCTCGAGATAAGCGCTGCCAAGTCCGGTCGAATCGTAAAGCTCGCGCCGCGCCGCCTCGTCGAGCAGTTCGCCCACTCGCACCAGCCCGCCCGGAAACGCCCACCGCCCGCGGCCCGGTCCGCGGCGCAACTCGACCAGGTAGGTCTGCAGGCGCCCGCCGTTGATCGCGAACAACACCGTGTCCACCGCGACCATCGGCCGCGCCAGCCGTTCCCCGCGCGCCACGCCGGAGGCGGCGGCTTGTGCGCCCGCGCTCAGACGCTCAGCTCGAGCATGCGCTCCAGGGCCCGCTTCGCGCCCACGCGCACGTCCTCGGACAGTTCGATTTCGTAGCGCAGATGGCGCAGCGAATTGAGTGTGCCCTCGAGCGTGATCATCTTCATGAACCGGCATAGCTTGCACACCTTGTAGAAGTGCTTGTCGGGAATTTCCATCAGCAGGCGGTCCGAGAGACCGCATTCCGTCACTACCAGAAATTTGTCGGCGTCGCTGCCGCGCGCGTAACCGATCATCGCGCTGGTGGACAACACCGCGTCGGCCAGCGCGAGCACGTCGTGGCGGCACTCGGGATGCGCGATCACCTTGATCCCGGGGATCGCGCGCTTGACCTTGTTAATCTCGTCGGGGGTTATCTGGTGATGAACGTAGCAGTTGCCGTCCCATGAAATTACCCGCTTGCGCGTCTGCCCCTGCACGTAGTTGGCGAGATTCTGATCCGGCACGAACAGGATATTGTCCGAGTCGATCCGCTCGACGATCTTCGCCGCGTTGGATGACGTGCAGCACGCGTCCGACAGCGCTTTGACGTCGGCCGTGCAATTGACGTACGACACCACCTTCAGGTCGGGGTAAATCTTCAGCAGTTCTTGCTTGCGCTCCGCCAGCCGCTCGGCCGTCACGCTGTCGGCCAGCGAGCATCCCGCCTTCAAATCCGGCAGCAGCACCTTGCGATCGGGGTTGAAGACCTTGGCCGTCTCCGCCATGAAGTGAACGCCGCAAAAGACGATCACGTCGGCGTCGCGCACCTCGCGCGCGTTGCGCGCCAGCTCCAGCGAGTCGCCGATAAAATCCGCGACCTCGAAAATCTCCGGCCGCTGGTAGTTATGCGCGAGTACCACCGCGCGCCGCGCCTTTTTAAGCCGCTTGATTTCCGCGATCATGTCCGCGTAGCGCTCGCAGTTGTCCGCCGTGTAGCTCTCGTTGCCGAGCACCCCGAGCTTGTCGCGCAGCGCGCTGCCGCTAATCGCCGTTTCGACCGATTGGTTCACCGTGAGTCCTCTTTACCGATCCCGCCGTTAGTTTGCGTCAATCTGACACTTACTCCAGCCCGGCAAGCTTTGCAAGCCGCGTACCGGTTGGCGAAAAGGGGCGCCGCTCTGATAAATCAAGTCACAAATGCGCGTGCGGACGGCGAAACGCCGCTTTTTCAGGAGTTAATGTGATGGATGAAGTATTGGATCGCGAGCTTCCGTGAGCGCCGGATCATGAGCCGTCAAATCGCACTCGCCCTGGTCCGCGACTTGTTCTTCCGCTCGAAGCTCGACGCGGTCGCCGCCGCCGTTGGCGCCGAGGTCGGCTACGTGTCGGCGCTCGACGCCGTTGCCTCGCGATGCGCCGAATTGAAACCGACCGTCGTCTTCACCGATCTCTCCGACGATGCCTTCCCCGCACTCGAGACCCTGCAACAAATTCGCGCCGCCGCTCCTGGCGCGCGCGTGATCGGATTCGCCTCGCACGTGGATTTGAAACCCCTGAAGGCCGCCCGCGAAGCAGGCTACGAGCTGACGCTGTCGCGCAGCGAATTCACCGCCCGGCTCCCCGACCTGCTGCGTTCATAAGCGGGCTTCGGGACACTCGCCCGGGCAACGGGCAGGGGTGACCCCTGCACCCAAGGTTAAGGCCGCGCTCCGTTGTCGCGCGCAGACGCTTAATATTGACCTCCCGTGCCAACGGTTCTTCTATTGCGTAGTCGCGAAAAGATGCGCTGCGCAGATTTTCGCGTCTTCTCAATACCGGGTGCAGGGGTCACCCCTGCCCAAGGAGGTGCGGAACCCATGGTGGGTTCCGCATTTAATTAAGTGAATTTCTTCTTCACCCCCGCCGCGCGATAAACCGCGCCTGCGCGATCTTGCCCGCGCGCGCCATCTCGCCGATGAAGCGGAACCCGTCGATGAGCGCGTCGAGCAGCTCGGTGCTGAACCCGACGATCCGCAGGGCATCATACCTGAGCTGCATCTCGATCATGTCGAGATATAAATCCACATAACGTGAAAAGCGCCCGGTGTCTTCGGCGACGCGCACCTCGCATCCGTTTGCCGAGAGCAACTTGGCGTAGCCCGCAATGTCCTCGACGTTGGCAAACATCATGATGCCGAGAAAGCGCTGCGCCTCGGAATCGCTCAGTCCCGCAGGCCCTTCAACCCAGTCGGTGAACGCAATCACGCCGCCGGGACGAACGATCCGCGCTGCCTCCGCAATCAACTTTGGCTTGTCGGGAACGTAGCACCACGCATCCTCGCTCCATATGAAATCCGCGCTGGCCGACGGCAGTCCGCTTTCGCGGGCATCGGCGAGAATGAATCGGATTTTATCGTCCAGACCTTCCTCGTGGGTCAGCCGCCGCCCGCGCTCGACTATCGCTTCGGTTACGTCGACGCCGATCATCGAGGCGACATTGCGAAAGCGCACCAGAAAGCGCATGTCACCGCCGTTGCAGCAACACAGATCGACCCCCTTCATCCCGGCCTTGATTCCGGCGCGATCCGCCAGATCGATCGACGCCTTCATTCCTCCAACGTGAATTTGCTGCCCAAACATAAGTTGAAAGAGGTCGCCCTGCGCACTGCTGTAGACCGAGACGACATCCGCCACCTTGACACCCTTTATGGACTTCACGATTTGCTCCCGGCGCCTGGCTTGCGGGCGCGGACGAATGCGCTCATAAATTTGCCGTCCGCCATCTGCGCGAATTTCTCGAGCTCTGGATTTCCCGCAAGAAATCCCTGCGCGTCAGCAGCGGTGTAGATCCGCGTCGGTTCCACTTCGATCTGTTCGAATCCCGCCGCAGCGAGCTTCGATTGGTATTCCGATTCCTCGAGCGCCCCCGCGATACATCCGGCCCACAACTCGACCCGCCGGCGAATCTCGGCGGGTATCTCACCGCGCACCACGATGTCCGAAACGGCGAATCGCCCGCCCGGCTTCAGCACGCGCAACGCTTCGCGCAGCACGCGATCCTTGTCGGCCGAGAGATTGATCACGCAGTTCGAGATGATCACATCAACCGAATTGTCGGGCAGGGGAATATGCTCGATCTCGCCTTTGATGAATTCGACGTTCTGGACACCCGCTTTGCGCTGGTTATCGCGCGCCAGGGCGAGCATCTCGTCGGTCATGTCGAGCCCGTACGCCTTGACCGCCGGCCCAACTCTTCGCGCGGAGAGCAGCACATCAATTCCGCCACCGGAGCCCAGGTCGAGCACGGTTTCGCCCGGCTTCAGCTCGGCGAGCGCGGTGGGATTACCGCATCCCAGCGACGCGGCAAGCGCCTCGGCGGGAATCGATGCGGTCTCGCCCTCGCGGTAGAGATTCGACGTGATTGGGTTTCCCGCGGGCGCCGCCGAGCCGCAGCATGAGCCGCCCTGATTCGCGACTCGCCGCGCCGCCTGCGCGTACTCCTCGCGGACCTTTTCCCTTATCGATTCATTACTCATCGTGACCTCCATGCCTGCCCGCTGTTTTACGGGAGAGGCGATTAGTGGATTGCGAACGATCCGGCGAGGCGGCCGGCGTCTTGTGAAGGCCGGCGCAACAGTCCTCGGTCATGAAGCGGATCAACTTTGCGGCTTTGGGCCAATTGACTGCGTAGTAGATGAATCGCCCCGCGCGATGCGCCGTCAGCAAGCCGCATCGAGTCAACGCGTCCAGGTGATGAGACAGCGTCGAGCCCGGCATCTTGACCCGGCGCTTGATCTCGTCCACGCAGGTTCCATCCGGCCCCGCGCGCACCAGCAGCCGGAAGATCTCGAGGCGGCCGGATTGGCCGAGCGCACTCAGCTGTGACACATACTCTTTCACTACGATACTTCTAGTATCATCGAAATATAAACGGCGCAAGAGCCTCCGGTCGCGGTTTCGAGAAATCCGTTTCTTTGATTATGATCGTGCAGCCCGGGATGTTCTGATTTTCGCCTGGCGTTCGGACAATTGTCGAAACGATGGACCCCAAGACAAATCCACAGCCGCGCAACCCGGGTTACAAATTGGCCAGCATGCTGGGTATGCTCGCGCTGGCTGTCGCAATCGCGATACTTATATTTGCCGCGTCACGCTTGCCGTACTTTCCGACCGACCTGGCGATCGCGCGGGGATTGCAGTCGCGCGCTGCGATGCCGGTCTCGGCGGCAAAGTGGATAACGGCGACCGCGGAGAAACCGTGGTGGCTGGTTCTACTCGCTCTGACCGCCGTATTTGCCTGGGTGATCAGCGGATGGCGCGCGGCGCTGCTCGCGATTCCAGTCTTCTTCGGTCTGTTGCTTTTCGGAATCTGGCTCAGTCCGCATGTCGCCCAGCCGCGGCCATCCCCTGAGCTTATAAAAGTGATTGGGAACCCAAAGGGCTATGCGTTCCCTTCCATTTTGGGACTCATCTACGCGGCTACCTTCGGCTATATCGGCTTGCTGGCGGCCCGGCGATCGCGGGGCGCATCGGCAATCGTGATCCCAATCTTGGCGGCGGCTGCTCTGATTTTGGGCGGCTGCGCCCGGATCGTGCTCGGCGCGCACTGGCCGAGCGACGTCTGGACCTCATATCTCATGGGTCTTTTCTGGATTGGACTCCTGATGCCGTTATCAGCCCGCGACATGACCCCGCGGCGACGGGCAGCGCAGTATTAAGCCGTTGGCAGGGGCCGCGCCCGCCAACGGCGGGCGGCCTTAATACTGGGTGCAGGGCTCAGCCCTGCCAGGGGTCACCCCTGCCGTGCGGCGGTGATAAAGTGGTTCGCATGCCCACAGCGCTCGACAACTTCCATCCTGCCGTTCGCGCCTGGTTCGAGCGGCGCTTCAGCGCGCCCTCGCGCGCGCAGGAGCTTGGATGGCCCGTTATCGGCGTCGCCAACGACGCGCCCGGCTTCGACGTCCTGCTATGCGCGCCGACCGGCAGCGGCAAGACCCTGGCCGCCTTCATGTGGGCAATCAACGGCCTGGTCGTCGGCGCGGCGGGCGACCGGCTCCGCGATGAAGTCTCGGTGCTGTACGTTTCGCCGCTCAAGGCGCTGGCCAACGACATCCGGCTTAATCTCGAGGAGCCGCTCGACGGCGTGCGCGATGCCGGCGCCGAATCGGGCCTCGATCTTTCGCGTATCCGCGCCGGCCTTCGCACCGGCGACACCTCCGCGAGCGAGCGCACGGCGATGCTCCGGCGGCCGCCGCATATTCTGGTCACGACGCCCGAGTCGCTGTTCATCCTGCTGACTTCGCCCAGGTTCCGCGAGAAACTCGCCGCCGTCCGCCACGTGATCGTCGATGAACTGCACGCCCTGGCCGGCAACAAGCGCGGGGCGCATCTCGCGCTGACGCTCGAACGGCTCGAACGCTTCGTGACGAGTCGCGGGAATGCGCGGCCGAATCGAATCGGCCTGTCGGCGACGTTGAATCCGATCGAAAAGCTCGCGGGGTTTCTGGCCGGCTACGAGGTGGCGCGCGACAACTCACGCTCACCGCGGCCGATAAAAATAGTTCGCGCCGACGATCGCGTCCGCACGATGGATCTCCAGGTAATCGCGCCCGGCCCCGAGCTTGGACCGCTGGCCACGCATCCGCATTGGGAGGCGATGTACGACGAAGTCGCGCGCCTGATCGGCGAGCATCGCACGACGCTGGTTTTCACGCTGAGCCGCCGCTTTGCCGAGCGGGTGGCGCTCAATCTGCAGAAGCGGCTCGGCGCCGACGCCGTGATGGCGCATCATGGCAGCCTCGCGCGCGCCGAGCGCCTGCTCGCCGAGCAACGGCTCAAGCGCGGCGAGCTGAAGGCGATCGTCGCGACCGCGTCGCTCGAACTCGGCATCGACGTTGGCGCCGTCGAGCTCGTATGCCAGCTCGATTCGCCCAAATCGATTTCGGCGGCGATTCAACGCGTCGGCCGCTCGGGACACAGCCTCGGCGCGACTCCCAAGGGACGCTTCTTCGCGCTGACCACCGACGATTTGCTCGAATGCGGCGCGGCGGTGCGCGCGATTCGCCGCGGGCATCTCGACGAAGTGGAAATCCCGATGGGATGCGCCGATATCGCGGCGCAGCAAATCGTCGCAATCGCCGCCGAGGAAGAGGAAATCTCCGAAGCCGAGCTGCTGCGCGTGCTGCGCAGCGCCTACAACTTCGGCGATCTCGACGCCGGCAAGCTGCGCCATCTGCTGGAGCAGATGTCGGGCGAGTTGCCCGAGCGAATCATGGGCGCGTCGCCAAAGATTTTTTTCGATCGCGTCAACGGCCGCGTCCGCCCGCGCCGATCCGCCCGCCTGTCGGCCATCACCTCGGGCGGAACGATCCCCGAAGCCGGCAACTACGACGTCGTGATCGAGTCCGAGGGCCGAAAGGTCGGCGATGTCGAAGAGGACTTCGCACAGGAATCGTCGCGCGGCGACGTGTTCTCGCTCGGCTCGATGCCATGGCAGATTCAGCGCATCTCGCGCGGACGCCTGATGGTCGAGCCGGCGCCCGGGATGGCGCCGTCGCTGCCGTTCTGGCAGACCGAGGCGGGCGGCCGCTCCCAGGCGCTGTCGGCGGAGAATTGCGATCTTCGCCGCGAGATTTGGAGCCGTCTCGAACGCAACGAATCTGCCGCCGAATGGCTGACGCGGGAATGCGCGATGTCGGAGCGCGCGGCCACGCAAGCCGTCGACTACGTCCGCCGCGGCGTCGAGGCGCTCGGCGCGATCCCGGACGAAAAGACGGTAGTCGTCGAGCGCTTCTTCGACGGCGTAGGCGGCACGCAAATCGTCATTCACACGCCATTTGGAATCCGCCTCAATCGCGGACTGGGCCTGGCGATTCGAAAGCGCCTGTGCCAGTCGTTCGATTTCGAAATTCAGGCGTCGGCGATCGACGACGGCGTACTGCTCGCGCTGAATGCGCGGCACAGTTTTCCGCTCGACACTCTGTTCAGCATGCTGAAGGCGCGCAACGCGCGCGAGGTGCTGATCCAGGCGATCCTGGCTGCGCCGATGTTCGAAGTGCGCTTCCGCCACGTTGCCACGCGCGCGCTGGCGGTGATGCGCTCGTCGCGCGGCAAGAGGGTGCCCGCTTGGATTCAACGCCTCCGCTCGCAGGAACTTCTGTCGGCGATTTTCCCCGGCCAGCAAGCCTGCTTCGAGAACCGGCCGGCCACGATCGAACTTCCGGACCATTTTCTGATCGAGGAAACGATTCGCGAATGCCTGGAGGAGTCCACCGACCTGCCGCGCACAGTACGGATGCTCGAAGGTATCGAGAGCGGCGCGATTCGCACGGTCGCCGTCGATGCGATCGCGCCGTCGGTGTTTGCGCATCGGATACTGCTGGCGTGGGACTATTCATTTCTCGACGACGGCGAGCGCGCCAATCGCCGTTCGCGGACCGTGACGATGAATCGCGGCCTGGCCGAGGACGTGTTTCGCAAGGAAGACCTTTCCGAACTGCTCGCGGCGGAAGCGGTCGAAAGCGTCGTCGCCGAAGTGACGGGCCTCGCAGCCGGACGCAGGCCGCGCTCGCGCGACGAATTGTACGAATTGATTCGGGCGCACGGTTCGCTCACGCAAGCCGAGATCGAACAGCGCGCGGGCGCGGGCTGCCGCGCGATGATTGCGGAACTGGATGCGGAGCGGCGAATCGCACGGGTCAACTTAAGTAGCGAATCGCCGGAGCGAATCATTGCGAGCGAAGACAAGGGCATCTTCGCCGCCGCATATCCCACCGCATCGATTGACGGCGGCGCCCAGTCGGGCGACGAGGGCCTCGATGGCGACGGTGCGCGCGCCGAACTCGTGCGCCGCGCGATGAAGACTTGCGGACCGGCGACCGCCGGTGAAATCGCGGCGCGACTGCATATCAAGGAATCGGAAATCGAGCGGATGCTCGCGGCGCTGGAAGGGGCGGGCGGAATTTTTCGCGGTCATTTCACGCGCGCTGACGCGGTTCAGTGGTGCGACCGCTACAACCTGGAACGGATTCATCGGATGACGCTGGCGCGGGTGCGCGCTGAAATCGAGCCGTGCGCGGATCACGAGTACGCCGCGTTTCGGCTGCGATGGATGCGAGTCGGCGGCGCTGAACTGCCGGCCGATCAGAGCGGCGTCGCGGCGGTGCTCGAACAGTTGTCAGGAATCGCGGCGACGCCCGAGATTTGGGAGCACGCGATTCTCCCGGCGCGCTTCGCAGGCTATCGGCCCGAGATGCTCGACCTGGTCTGCATGAGCGGCCAGATGAAGTGGGTCGCGGTTGCCGAAGAAGCTGTCGAAGGCGCGCGTCGCGCGAGCACACCGTCGCGGGTCACATTCATCGCGCGCAAGGCCAGTCTGTTTATACCGCGAGAAGCGCCGGCGCCGGCGGACGCGAAGGAGCAGGCGGTGCTGGCGGCGCTGGGAGCCGCGGGCGCGCAGTACCTGGACGAGGTTGCGGAGCGCGCGAATATTTCGGAGCGCGACGCATTGTCCGCGCTATGGCGGATGGCGGCGGCGGGGCAGGTGAGCAACGACAACTTTGCGCCTTTAAGGATGTTTGCCGAAGATCGCGGCACCGAGCGCGTGCTCGAGCCGGTCGGGCGCCGCCCGACGACTCGTCACGACGCGGCGGTGCGCGCGCGGCTGAAGTCGAGCCTGGCGGGCCGCTGGTCGCTGGTACGCGCGGGCGAGCATCACGCCAGCGCGGAAGACGCGCGGGAGCTCGCGCTCAAATTGCTCGAGCGCCATGGAATTCTCGCCCGGGAGATGCTCGGCCTCGAATCGACGCATATCTCGTGGAGCGAGATCGCGCCGGCGCTGCGGCGGCTGGAATACAGCGGCGCGATTGCGCGCGGATGGTTCGTGAGATCGATTTCGGGGGAACAATATGCGCTGCCGGAGGCGGTCGAAATGCTGCGCGCGGCGCGGACTCTGATTCCGGCGCGAGAGAAACCGGTTGCGTTGAGCGCAATCGATCCCGCCAATCCGTACGGCGCCGTGGTGGCAGGATGCGGTATCGCGCGCGAGGCGGCCAACGTCGTGGTAATTCGGGCCGGCCGCGTGATTGCGGGATTGCAGGGACGCGCGCTGATCACGGCGGGCGAGGGCGCCGCCGACGACGAGAGTTTCAGCGCGGCGGTGGCGGCGATTCTGGCGCTGAAGCCGCGTATCACGATCGATTCAATCGACGGCGTGGCGGCGCTGCAATCGCCGCGGGTCGGCATTCTGGCCGCGATGCGATTCCATTCCGACGGACGATCGCTGGTCTTCGACGGATTGCATGGCCCGGTTCCGGCGGGCGCCTCGCGCCGCAGCGCCGGTCCCGGCTAGAGGGCGGTCGGGTTGCGCAATTTTACCAGTTGATTGGCGGCGGTCGCGGCGTATTCTGAACGCATAACAAATTGAATCGGATTGTCCGGCGCGCCGGATTTGGAGCGCGCGCCGGCTTTTACCATCGCTCCAGGAGGGCAAGGCTCGATCAATGGCTACTAACAGTTTCGGTGCTCGTTCGACGCTTTCGGTGGAAGGCAAAAGCTACACGATCTTCAAGCTCGAAGCGCTCGAGAAGCGCGGTTTCTCGCTGGCGCGGATGCCGTATTCGATCAAGGTGATGCTGGAAAACGTGCTGCGGCGCGAAGACGGCGCGGTGGTGACGACCGGGCAGATCGAGGCGCTGGCCAAATGGAACGGCAAGGGCGGAGAGCGGGAAATCTCGTTCATGCCGGCGCGGGTGCTGCTGCAGGATTTCACGGGCGTGCCGGTGGTTGCGGATCTGGCGGCGATGCGCGAGGCGATCAAGAAGCTCGGCGGCGATCCCGCCAAGATCAGTCCGCTGCAGCCGGTTGACCTGGTGATCGATCACTCGGTGCAGGTCGATGCTTTTGGCAGCGCCGATTCGTTCGCGGCCAACGCGCGGCTGGAATTCGAGCGCAACCGCGAGCGCTATCTTTTCCTGCGCTGGGGGCAGGGCGCATTCGACAACTTCCGCGTCGTTCCGCCCGACACTGGAATCGTTCACCAGGTGAATCTGGAATATCTCGCGCCGGTGGTTTTTTCGTCGAAGAACGGCGAAGCG
>Ga0187862_10000600_pt1 | contig 40838 bp, 33 predicted proteins | sample June2016WEW_10_1_FD_133003 | JGI IMG/M metagenome (GOLD analysis project Ga0187862, IMG submission 133003) | Peatland microbial communities from SPRUCE experiment site at the Marcell Experimental Forest, Minnesota, USA - June2016WEW_10_150 | ecosystem: Environmental > Terrestrial > Soil >... | reverse complement strand
TCTCGTCGAGCTCGCTCATCGGATAGGAAACATGATGCTGCAAGCTCGGAATATCGGTGAACCGCAGATCCAGTTGCTTGGCATCGTTCTTCTTGGCAAATTCCAAAACTTCTTTCGGAGTCACGGAAGATTTCTCTCCTTCAGGGTGCCCAAAGCGGGCAGAAAGCGGCCTTCACGATCCGCATGGATAGTGGGCCATTGTCGATTGTAGGAGGCTTGCAGTCCGATTGCCAATAAAAAGTATCGATTGCACCGATTGGCGTTGGTGGGAGGGGCGCCAGACCCGTGGGTAGCTTCGAAATGACGACAACCCCGGATCGGAAGGGGTGTCGTTAACAAGTCAAGTTGTCCGGTTTTAATAATTAGTGATCTGTCCGCTTTGTGAAACAAAGCGATGCGGCCGTCAGGCCGCCGCCTTGGGTTTGATTTTGGCTTTTGCTTTGGTTTTGTTCAGAACAGAAGCCGTAGCCGGCGCGGTGGGAAAGTGGGAATCTCGCGCCTTCGGCGAGATTCCCAGGCGAGTGTCGTCAGCGGGTGAACAACTTGACGCGGGCCCGGTGGCCCTTACACAATTTCTCATCGCTGGTGTAGAGGACGGCGTTCATGGCTTCCGCCAGCGCGATGTAGGTGGCCTCGCAGGCGGTGAAGTTGTGCCGTAGCTCCCAAATACGGCCAATCAACGGCGTGTGCGGATAACGCTCCGCCGGCAGCGCTGCCAGCCCCGCGAGAAGCTGGTCGGTGCGATGCGCTCCTACGCGCTGACCAGCCACCAGCCTGCGAATCGCACTCACCACTTCGACATCGATCAAATGCGGAACGACAAACGACTCGTCGCGCCCGGACAGGTCGCCTCTAATCGAGTCGGCCAGGGCGCCGTTGGTGAGAAGCTCGACAACCACGGAGGCGTCGAGAACAATCATCGCGAGTCTCTGAGGTCGCGTATGACTTGGGCGGGGCTCGTCTTGGCCAGGATGGGCTTCGCCTGTTGCGTGCGCTCCAGCCACTCCTGCAACGTGGGCCGCTCCGTCGCACGCGCCAACTCCTTCTTGAGAAAATCGGAAAGGCTCATGCCTTCGCGAGCCGCCCGCGACTTCAGAGTGCTATGCACGTGATCCGGGACGTCTCTCACTTGAATCATCTTCGACATGTTCTTAGCATACAATCATGTGCTGCACATGTCCAGCCGGATCGCATGACCGTTGACCCGCTTGCAGGTGCTCGGCCGTAGCACGTGCATTTCGGAGGTTGACCTACAGCCCATCACTCGTTCGCGGTGCGCCTGGGGACTCGCTGTTCTCCGCGAATCGGCGCCACAACTCGGTGTTCCGGCCCCGCTACCGTGCCCGCGCCAAGCCACCGCCCTTGCGCGGCTACAATAGGGGAGTGCTTCGCTGGGCAATTCCGGCCGTTCTCGCGTTTGCCGCTGGGTTGACCGCGCAGACCTCTTTCTTCCCCCTGAAAGATGTCCGCGCGGGCATGCATGGCACCGGCCGTACGGTGTTCACGGGGACCAAAGTCGAAGAGTTCCAGGTGGAGATTCTGGGCGTCCTCGATGGCGTCGGGCCCAAGCAATCGCTCATTTTGGCGCGGCTATCCGGCGGACTCCTGGACCACGCCGGCGTGATGGAAGGCATGAGCGGCAGCCCGGTTTACCTCGACGGCAAACTGGCCGGCGCGGTGGCCATGGCGTTTCCGTTCGCCAAAGATCCGATTGCCGCCATCCGGCCCATCGAGGACATGGTGCGGCCTTCCGCCGTCGCCGCCGCGCGCCCGGCCGGCCGGGTTACCCTGGCCGATGCCGACCTCACCCACCTCTTCGCCAAGCCGTCACCGGCCAGGGCGGGTGACGCGCGGATGGTGGATATCGCCACTCCGCTCAGCTTCGGAGGATTCAGCCGGGGCACGCTCGACGCCTTCACGCCGCGGTTGCGGCAGCTCGGCCTGGAGCCGCGGCAGATGGTCTCCGGCGGCGGCGAAACTTCTGCCGCGATGGGCAATCCGGCGGACTTGCAGCCCGGCTCGATGATCAGCGTGCTGCTGCTGGCGGGCGATTATAGCGTTGGCGCGCAAGGCACGCTGACCCTCATCGATGGCAACCGCGTCTTCGCCTTCGGCCACCGGTTTCTGGATCTGGGCCCCACCGCCCTGCCGTTCGCGCGGGCCGAAGTGATCTCCGTGGTAGCCAGCAACAATACTTCGTTCAAGCTGGCCACCTCGAAAGAGTGGATGGGCACCATCCGTTTGGATGGCGACACCGCCATTTCCGGCGACCTCGGCAAGCTCCCCGCCATGGTCCCGGTTTCCATCGCCGTCTCGCGCGCTGGCCGCGCCATCGACAGCTATCGCATGCAGATGGTCGGCGACCCGCTGCTTTCCCCGCTGCTGTTGCAAATGGCGGTTTATTCCGCGATGGATTCCACCGAGCGCGCGGTGGGCGCTTCCAGCATGCGCATCAGCGGTGAGATCCGGTTTCAAAACGCGCCCGAGCCGCTGCGCATCCGGAACCGGTTCGCCGGCGACACCGGCGCGGCGCAGCAGGCTTCGCTGAGCGCGGCGATTCCATTGGCTTTCGTGATGCAGAGCGGGTTCGACACGATGAAGCTCCAGAGCGTGTCGCTGGCCGTCGAGACCTTCGAGCAGAAAAAAGAATGGACTATCGATTCGGTTTCCGCCTCGCGCCGCGAAGTGCGGCCCGGCGAGGCGGTGCGCCTGCGCGTTTCCCTGGCCGGCGATAACGGCGTCGAAGCGGAGCGCACGGTCGATTACCGGGTGCCGGCCGGAGCGCAAGCCGGCCCGCTATACTTCACCGTGTCGGATGCGGCTGTCGCGAACCTGAACGATTTTCGGGCGGCGATCACCGCCAACCCGCGCAGCCCGGGCCAGGTGATCGCAATCGCCAACAACCTGCACGCCAATAATAAAGCTTATGTGCGGGTTTGGCGCGGCGATGCGGCGTTTGAATTGGAGGGCGCGGAGCTGCCCGCCCCGCCCGCATCGGTGGCGCTGGTGCTGGAGGGCGCGCAAAACAACGTCGCTGGCATCACCCAAGTGCGCAATTCCAAAATCGCGTCCATGGAGATCGATGGTGGCGACATGGTGATATCCGGCGTCAAAACTATTCAAGTGGAAGTGAAACCATGATCGCCGGAACCGGATTCAAAGTGGGGCAGGCGCTTCCGCCTGCCAACCGATCGCTTCACACGTTCTCACGGTCGCGGCTCCGCTGGGGGCTCGCTCTCCTGCTTCCCTGGGCCGCCATGGCCAGCAGCACGACGGCCTGGGAAATGGGCTCCTGGAGCGATTTCATCCGCGGCCGGTTCCAGGGCATCTCGCTGAGCCGCGAGGGCCGCCTGTCGCTGGCGCCCAAAGTGGAAACCGTTTTCAGTTCCGATCAACCGGTCATCTGGGCGGTGGCCGAAGCGCCCGACGGAACGCTCTACGCCGCCACCGGCAACCGCGGCCGGGTTTACCGCATCGGCCGCGACGGCAACTCCAGCCTGCTATGGACCGCCGATCAGCCCGAGGTCTTCGCTATCGCCATCGGCCATGACGGCGCGCTCTACGCCGGCTCCTCGCCGGATGGCAAGGTGTACCGCATCCGCAACGGCCAAGCGGAGGAGTACTTCGCGCCGCACACCCGCTACATCTGGTCGCTGACCGTCGCGCCGGACGGCGCGCTGTACGTCGGCACCGGCGACCAAGGCAAGGTCTTCCGCGTGGAAGCCGCCGGCAAAGGCGAGTTGTATTACGACACCGGGCAATCGCACGTGACCGGCCTGGCGCTCGATGCGCAAGGCCGTCTGCTGGCCGGCACCGAGCCCAACGGTATCCTCTACCGCATTTCCGGCCGGGACAAAGCCTTCGTGCTGTACAACGCCAGCCTGCCGGAAATCCGCGCCATCGTTCCCATGCCGGATGGCACCGTCTACGCCGCCGCGCTGGGTGGGGCGGTGGCCAAACTGTCGCAGGCCGCCAACCAGGCCGTGCAGAACATGGGCGCCAGCCAGCCGGGAACCGCGGTCACCACCAGCATCACCGTCGAGGCGCAATCCGCCGGGCCGGGCGGTGAAATCAAGCCTCCCACCGCCGGGGCGCCCGGCCAGCCGCAAACGCCCGCCGCCGCAACGCCGCAGGTCAGCGCGCAATTCACCCCGGCGATCGATCTCAGCAACGTGGAAAAATCCGCGGTCTATCGCATCAACCCGGACAACACGGTCGAAACGCTATGGAGCTCGAAGGAAGAAAACGTTTACGACCTGCTGGCGCTCGATAAACAGATTCTGTTTTCCACCGACGTGGAGGGCCGCATTTACGCCCTGGCGCCCGATCGCCGCGTCACACTCGTCACTCAGACCAATGAGAACCAGGCCACGCGCCTGCTGCCTTCGGACCATTCGATCCTCGCCGCTACCGCCAACATGGGCCGCATTATCCGCCTCGGCGAGACGCCCGGCGCGGCCGGCGAGTACGAAGCGCCGGTGCACGATGCCGGCACCGTCTCGCGCTGGGGCAGCTTGAGCTGGCGCGCCGATCAAGCGGCGGGTTGCGCGCTCGCCTTCCGCACCCGCTCCGGCAACGCGGCCAAGCCCGACCGCACCTGGAGCGATTGGTCCGAGCCGCTCGGCGACCCATCCGGCTCGCGCATCTCGAGCCCCAACGCCCGCTACGTGCAGTGGAAAACCGAAATGTCCGGCAGCGGCGGCGCCACCCCCGCCATCAACAGCGTCACGCTGTCTTACCTGGCGCAGAATTCGCCGCCGGTGGTCCGCAGTGTCAACGTGGTGACGCAGATGGCGGCGGTTCCCCAGAGCGCCAAGCCGGCAGCGGCGTCCAACAGCGCAGCCTATAGCGTGACCGTCACGGATTCGGGCGATACCAGCTCCACCACCGCTGCCGGAACCACCACCCAAACCTTGCCCCGCGCCGCGCAACAGCAAATCACGGTGGTGTGGCAGGCCGACGATCCGGATGGCGACCGGCTGGTTTACAACCTCTATTTCCGCGGCGTGGACGAAACCCAGTGGAAGCTGCTGAAGGCCGACCTGCACGACAATTCCTTTACCTTCGACGCCGACGCGCTGGCCGACGGCCAGTATTATTTCCGCGTCATCGCCTCCGACCGCGAGGCGAACCCGCCGGCCAGCGCGCGCGAAGCGCAACTGGTCAGCGCGCCGGTGATCGTCGACAACACGCCGCCCACCGTCACCGTGCTGAGCGCGACCCGCACCGGCGCCGGGGCGCACATTGAATGGGAAGCGGTGGATGCCGCATCGCCATTGCGGCGCGCCGAATACTCCCTGGACGCCGCCAGTTGGGTGCCGATGGATGCCGTCGATGGCGTGATCGATTCGTTGCGCGAGAAGTTCTCGCTCGACCTCGCCAACCTCGCTCCCGGCGAACACCTGCTCGTCCTGCGCGCCGCCGACAGCGCCAACAATACTGGCGTCACCAAAGTCATTCTGAAATAGCGGCGCGCACTCGTGCGTGCGCCACGTCACCGCGGCGTGAACGTCGAATCCACCGCGAACCGTTTGTAGTTGCTGTAGGAAATGCGCAAGCGCTCGCGCTGCGGCCCGTCGCGGAACTGCAGCGTATCGTCGGCCAGCGTGAAAGCCGGGAACCAATATTTGCCGTCGACCGGCTTGCGCACGGTGGTGAAGCGGGGAAACAGGTTTTCGCTCTTGGTCGACCGGATTTGCGGCACCGCGCGGCCTTCGATTTTCACGATGTTGAACTCTTTCTTCTCCGCCCAGATCAACCCTTCGAAGAATCGCTGCCCTTCCAGAATCTGCCGCGGCTGCACCTGCAATACCCAGCAGTCCATTTGATCCACGGTCTCTTCGCCGCGGTTCTTGGTCTCGTAGTTCCACAAACGGTCTTCGGTCAGCACCAGCGGCTGTATGTCGCGAAAGTCTTGAAAGTCCTCCGGCGTCAGCTTCAGATTGGTGAGTCCCTTCTCCGGCTTGCCGATCAGTTTCTCGGTGCGCTCCTGGGTCGGCGAGAACACAATGTCCCGCACCTCGCGGTACTGGCCCCGCAGTATGCCGCGCTCGTCCAACTGCTCCACGGTGAGTGTCTGCCGGTAGGTATACTGGTTGCGCTCGGCTTCGGTTTCGCTCTCCCGATGCGCCACCAGTTTGGCCAGGTTGGGCGGAGCCTCCTGCGCGCGCGCGCCGGCAAGCAAGAGCAGCGATGTTAGAATGAGGCCGATGGCCAAATCGTTCGGCGGCTTCCGGGCGGCTCTGCTGGCCGGCTGGATGGCGTTGGGCGTGGCGGGTTTGGTGTTCGCGCGGGCCAAGGGCATTCCACTCGCTGCGGCGCTGCCGGTCATCGCCGCGTTCCTAGCGGAATATCCATTCTATCTGGTGGCCGGTTTCCCGGCGGTGCGCCAACGCCTTCGCTCGCCCGCGCTGCCCGCCATTCTCACCGGCTCCCTGGTGCTGCCTTATCTGCTGTGCTGTCTCGGCGCCATTCCCTTTGAATCGCTCGCCTTGGTTCGCCTGGCGTCCCTCGGCCTCGCCATCGGTTTGTGGTATGTGATTCTGCCGGCGGCCATGCTGCTCGATGCAGCGTTCCTGGCGTTGATCGGCTGGGTCACGCTGGGCCATTATTTCGGCGGCATCTACCCGCGGTTCTTCGGCCAGCACCTGGAGGTTTTGGGCGCCATCGGACTGCTCCACGTCGTGGTGCTGGCTTTGATACTGCAGCGGCCGATTGCGGAAACCGGCTGGGGCTTTTGGCCGAACCGGCGTGAATGGATCATCGGCGCACGCCACTATCTTCTTTTCCTGCTGGTCGGCGGACCACTCGCGCTGGCGCTGAAAGCCACGCGCCTGACGGCCAGCCCGGCTCCTGGTTGGATCGTCATCGGCACCTTCTTCGGCTCTCTCTGGGTGAGCTCGCTGGCGGAAGAATTCCTGTTCCGCGGCGTGTTGCAGCAATGGATGGAAGATTGGACCGGCAATGCGCGCGCCGCTTTGCTGCTCACCTCGATCCTCTTCGGCCTTGCCCACCTTTGGTTTCGCGGTTTCCCCAACTGGCGCTGGGTGCCCGTGGCCGCCGTGCTCGGCTGGCTGTGCGGCCGCGCGCGAAACCAGGCCGGCAGCATTCGCTCGAGCGTGGTGACGCACGCGCTGGTGGTGGCCACCTGGCGCGCGTTCTTCGTGTAGCGCCGTCGTTTTTCTCGTAGCGCCGGAGGTCTTTGCCGCCGGTGTTCTGAGCCGACCGGCCACAAGCGGTACAATCCTCTCTATGGCAAAACTTGGATTCCTCGGACTCGGCATGATGGGTTACCCCATGGCGCGCAACTTGCTTCGCGCCGGGCATGAAGTCGCACTCTGGTCCAACCAGGGGGAAAAGGCGCGCCAACTGGCGGACGCCGAGAAGGGCCGCCTCTGCGCCACTCCGAAAGAAGTGGCCGAGAATGCGGATTGCCTCTTCCTTTGCGTGGGCGACACGCAAATGGCCCGCGCCGTCATCCTCGGTCCGGATGGCATCGGCTCTGGCGCGCGGGCGGGAACCGTGGTCGCGGACTCGAGCACCATCAGCCCCAGCGAAAGCCGCAAGATCGGCCAGGTCCTGAAAAGAAAAGGCATCGAGATGCTCGATGCGCCTTGCACCGGTTCCACCCCCGGCGCCGAGAGCGGCAACCTGACCTTCATGGTCGGGGGAGACGCGGCCGTCTTCGAGAGCGTCAAACCCCATTTTGAGCCGATGGGCAAACGCCTGTTCTATTGCGGCGGTCCGGGAATGGGGCTGCAAGCCAAGCTGACGCAGAACCTGATTCTCTGCAACCTCATGATGGCGTTCAACGAAGGCATGGTGCTGGCAGCCAAGGGCGGCGTTGATCCCCAACTGATGTTCGAAGTGCTGGATGCCTCGGCTGCCAAATCGGGGCTGGTCTCCTATAAAACCCCGTTTGTCTTCCGCCGCGACTTCCAAGCCAACTTCGCGACCAAGTGGATGCACAAGGACATCGGCCTCATGCTCGACTCCGGAAAAGAACTAGGAGTACCATTACCTGTGACGGCTCTCACTCAACAGATTTTCCAGATGGCCATTTCCGCCGGTCTCGGCGATGAGGATTTCTGCTCTACAATCAAGGTGTTAGAGAAAATGGCCGGAATTGAAGTCAAAGGCTTGAGGAAAAAAATAAAATAATACAGATTTCTGTTGCTTCCAAAATCAGAATCTACTATTATTGGAAGTAAGCCGGGGAGGCAACTCCCACCAAAGCGAGACTAACCTCTAATATAGACCCCTGAAGCAACCTCCCCGGCGCCCGAAAGGGTTCAGAGGTTCTTCCAAAAACCACAGAAACCAAGCAGGCATGTTCTGGCTTGCTCCGGCCAGCGCGACCCTCGTTCTCCTGCGGCACACCAGGTGTAATCGATAAAGTGAACGAGTGCGATGCCGCGAGAACTCCAAATGCTTCGTTTTGAAGCCTTTCGGTCACTTTTATCCGTTTTGTCCTTGTAGAGCGCGGCGTAAGTCGTGAGAAAGCCCGATGCTCCCCCGTCCCGGTTGGACGAACGCGTCACAGCGGACTCGTGGAAGCCGGGCATGCCAGGCCCTTCAGCGATACTCCGCCTTCACACCGCGGGCTTCCAGAAACGGGACCGCAGCCAGGTGGCCGCGCCGGCGCTGCCGAGGCCGGCCAGTGTCAGCCATAACGTTGATGGCACGGGAGTGGCGGGCGGCGGCGTACTCCCCGGCGTGTACAGGATGGCGAAGGCATTGTAGGTGACCGTCGCAGTGCTGCTGCCGACCGCGACGTTCTGCGTCCACGAACCGAGCGGGGTCGAGGATGTGGAAGAGACGGCCGTAGCCGGGCCCACGCCCGAAATGACATAGACCCCGGTCGTGGTCCCCGGCTGGCCGGTGAACGAGCTGCCCTGGAGACTGGTGGAGGCTACCGAGCAATCGTCGCTGATGGCCACCGATCCGGTGACGTTTCTTAGTTGCGTCGTGAAGACCGGGTGCGCCGCAGAGCAGCCGGCAAGGCTGTTGATGAACGGAATGCTGATCACACCCGTGATGCCGGGATCCGTGTTCTGTTGGATTGCCACCAGGGCGTCGTACAGGTTGTAGTTTCCGTACCCGGCAGCCACCAGGCTAGCGATCAGGTGCCCACCCTCATTGCTGAGGACGAAGGTCTGGCTGGCGCCCTGCGGCGCGTAGGCGATGGCGAAGACGTGGTGACACGTGGCATCCTCTCCCAGCGGGCAGCCGTAGTCTCCGTTGGGAGCCCAAACGTAGAACGGAGTGGCTGAGGAGACGATAGCGGCCGGAGCGCTGACGCCCGAAATAATGAATGCCAGCGTGCTGGTGCCCGCCGCGCCGGTTTGTCCGGCGCCGTTAAGGAAACGCGACTGGACCACCGTGCAGTCCGTGCTCACCAGCACCCCGCCGGCGGTGGCTGGAAGGTTTGCGTAGGCGCTGAGGGGGGTGGTCTTGACCTGGGTTCCCGCGCCGCAGTTGAGGTGGAGCGTCTGGAGGAAGGATTCCGGGAGTGCGCCCGCGAACGTGACGGACGGGTTGGACTCGGCCGCTATGTTCACCAACACCTGGTAGAGGCTGTCGCTCCCGTAACCCGCCGCGATAAAAGAGTCGATGAGTCTGCCGGGGCCGTTGGTGAGCGCGAAGCTCTGCACCTGCGCCTGAGCCGGCAGCGCGGCCAGGACGAGAACGATTGCGATCAGGTAATGAGTGCGAAATCTCATGATTCTCTCCTGAAACGGACCGTGCGCCGACGGTGGGACAGGCCATCGTTTCTGGTGGCCTGTCGCTGGCGAGCGAGAGACAGGCCACAAACACCGATGGCCTGTCCTACCTTGAGCCGCGCGCGCGCCGCACTTAGTCTACGGGAGGTTGCCACGCCGCCAGCCGCTAAATATGGTATTTAGCGTGTTAAACTCCCGTTTTTTCAGCCCGTTGCAACTTGGCGGGAAGCGGGCTACATTCAAGAGATCGACATCCAATTTGAAGCCGAGCCGGACATGCGGGTGGATTCCCGCAAGGTCCGCGAGTGCCTGGCCAAGGTACTGGCTTCTTCCTCATTCGCCGGCGCCGCCCGCATGCAGCAGTTTCTGCGTTTCGTGGTGGAAGAGACCCTGGAAGGCCGGGCGGGCGAGATCAAGGAAACCGTGGTGGCGATGCGCGTGTTCGGCCGCCGGGGCGACTTCGATTCCCGGAGCGACTCGGTAGTCCGCGTGCAGGCCACCAATCTGCGCAAGCGGCTGCGCGAGTACTACCAGGTGGAAGGAGTGGGCGATGGCGTGGTCATCGAACTCCCGCCGGGCAGCTATGCGCCGGTCTTCCGGTCCGTGACCGGCGCGCGCGCCGTGGACGCGCGGCGAAAGAAGCGGAAGTGGCTGCTGCCGGCGATAGGGTTGGCCATCGCCGCGGCGCTCGCGCTGTGGACATATGGCTGGCTCGAGCGGAATTCGTCGACACCCGTGGCCGTGCTGCCGTTCGCATCCCACGACGCGGGGCCCGAAAGCGACTACCTGGCCGAAGGTGTGGCGGAGGACCTGATGACGGCGCTGGCGCGCTGGCCGGACCTCCGGGTGGTAGCGCGCGACTCGGCGTTCCAGTTCCGCGGGAAGAATTTGGGCGCGCGCGAGATCGGCCGCGAACTGGGCGCGCGCGTCCTGGTCGAAGGGAGCATCCGCGGGACGCGGGACCGTCTGACGGTCACCGCGCAACTGGTCGACTCGGGCAGCGGATTCGCCCTGTGGTCGGAGCGCTGGGAAGGGCCGGCCGACGAAGTGGCGCTGTTCGAGGAGCGGATTGCGGTGGGGGTTCGCCAGGCGTTGGGAAAGACGCCCGGAGGGCGCGAAGCCGGGGCCGCGGCGGCGCCGATCCGCCCGCCCTTGCCCGCCGCGCAGGAAGCCTACTGGCGGGGGAGGATTCTGTTGAGCAAGCCGATCGACGCGCAGGCCGGCAGCATTCCGCTCTTGGAACAGGCGGTCGCGGCCGATCCGCAGTACGCGCCGGCGCACGCCGCGCTGGCCACGGCGTACACGATGGCGCTCTATCACGGCTCGATTAGTCCGCGCGATGAACCTCTGAAGAAGGCGCGGCGCGAGGGGGCGCGGGCCATCGAGCTCGACCCGGCGTCTTCGGAAGCCTACGCGTCGCTGGCCATGATCGCGTTCGCGTTCGACCACGACTGGGCCGCCGCCGAGCGCGGTTTCGAAAAGGCGCTCGAGTTGAACCCGAGCGACGCCCGCGGCCATCTGCAATACTCGATGGGACTGACGACGCGCGGACGATTCCGCGAGGCCATCGCGCACGCCGAGCGCACCCGCGTGCTGGACCCGCTTTCCTTTGCCGCCACCAACTACCTGGCGATTGCGTTGTATTGCGGCGGCCGCTACGGCGAATCGGTGACGGCCGCGCGGCAGGCGCTCGCCGCCGACCCCGGTTACTCGATCGCCCACGTGGCCATCGGCCGCGGGCTGGCGATGGAAGGAAGCTTCCCGCAGGCGCTGGCCGAGTTCGACCTGGCCACGCAAAAGTACGGCCGGCAGCCATGGATTCTCGGGCGCATGGGATACACGATGGCGCGCGCGGGGCGCACGGCGCAGGCGCGGGCCATCATCGAGGAGCTTGGCGGCATCGAGGGACTCGGCGTACACAGCGCTTTCGTCTACGCGGGACTGGGCGACCGGCAGCGGTCGCTGGACGCGCTGGAGCTGGCTTTCCGCCAGGGCAGCGTCGATCTCGACTTCATGGCCGTCGATCCCATGCTGGCCGGCCTGCGCGCGGAACCCCGCTTCCTGGCGCTGAAGCGCCGCATGGGATTGTAGACACGGCCCGCCGGGCGTGTGAGCGTTTGCAGGCGGCGCAGAAAAGCCGAGACGCCCCTCGGCTCGGCAGCCTGGACAGGCCGCGCCACGGCAGCAACCGCTCTCTTACTCGGCGCTGAGCTTGATGAGTTGCGCGGCGTGTTTGAGGGCTTCGGGAGTGAGCGTCTGGCCGGAGAGCATGCGGCCGATTGCGCGGCTCTTCCGTCCGCTCGTCTGCATTTTCGGCGGCGGCGCACCGAGACACGTCGGCAGGAATGCCTGTCACCGCACGCACGAGTGCGTGTGCCGCGTCGGAACGGCACGCTTATTTCGTGACAGACCCGGATTCCCGCAGCGCGCGGCGCGTGGGCTCTGGCATACTGAAGGTCGGTTTCCATGAGCCCCGCGCCGTCAATCACCTCCCGCGCCATTACCTTCCGCACCGTCGCCTTTCGGGCTGCCGGCTGGCTGGCATTTGCATCCGCCGGATCAATTGTCTTCTCGATCGCCGTTTCGCAAATTCTGCTCGGCGGGTCGCTGGCGGCCTTGCTGATCTCGCGCCAGCGCTTGCGCCTGCCTGCCATCAAGTGGCCGCTGGCTCTGTTCCTCTTCGGCACGCTTCTGGCGTGGGTTTTCTCGGGCCATCTGGCCGCCGGCATGCCGCAGATCAAGAAGATCTACGTGTTCGCCGAATTGCTGGTGGTCTTCACTTCCCTGCGCAATCCGAAATGGATTCGCTGGCTGTTCCTGGTTTGGGCGGGCTTTGCGGCTCTGACGGCGGTTTGGGGATGCGTGCAGTTCGCCGGAAAGATCCGCGAGGCGCACGCCCTGGGCCTGAGCTTTTTCAACCGCGGTTTTTACGACTTTTACATCGGCGAGCGTATCAAGGGATTCACCAGCCACTGGAACACGTTTTCCGCCGAGGAAATGTTCGCCCTCATCATGCTGGCGGCGTTCCTGTTGTTCGCTCGCGCTCCGCGAAGCTGGATCTGGCTCAAGGCGGCCTGCGCGTTTCTGATCGTGCTGGCGGTGCTGCTGGCCGAGACCCGCGGCGTCTGGTTCGCCACCGCCGCCGCCGGCTTCTACCTGTTATGGGTTTGGAAACGGAAGCTGGTGCTGCTGGCGCCGGTGTTGATCGCGCTGGCTTGGTTTGCGTCTCCGCCCGCCATCCAGGAACGCTTCCGCTCCATCGTGCAGCCGCAGCAAGTGGACTCCAACGCGTTTCGCATCGTGGTGTGGCGCACCGGCCTGCGCATGATTGAGGCTCACCCCTGGCTGGGACTCGGCCCGGAGCAACCGCACATACAATTTCAGAAATGGTTGCCGGGCGACATTCCCCGACCGCTGCCTCCGGGCTATTATGGGCACCTGCACAACGTGTATTTGCAGTATGCCGCCGAGCGCGGCATCCCCACCACACTGGTGATGCTCTGGCTGCTGATTCAGATCCTGGTGAATTTCCGGCGCGGTCTGCGGAGCCTGCCGCCGGGCCGGGACGACCGCCGATTCCTTTTGCACGGCGGCATCGCGGTGGTCCTGGCGGTTCTCGCCGAGGGTTTCGTCGAATACAATCTCGGCGACAGCGAGGTGCTCACCATGTTCCTGGTCGTCACCGCCTGCGGATATCTCGCGCTCGAAAAGGATATCGCCTGGCAATAAGACCGCGCCGTGGCGCCCAGGTTCACTCGTTTTCCGGTGCGATCTCGATGTAATCGAGCGCGGCGGGTTCGCCGCCGTCGGGGCGGCCTTCAATACGGATCTCGTCGCCTGGTCGCAACGCCACGCCGCGGATGACGCGCCGGGTGGAGGACGTGGAATCGAGCTTGGCGGTGGGCAGCGACAGAGCGGCCTCCCACTCATCGATCACTTGCCCGGCCACGCGCAGCCGGTAGTGCGAGACACCATCGCGCTGGTCGAAATACTGGACGCGGACAGTGTACCAGCCGGCAGCGCCATCGTACTTGAGCGAGGCGCTGCATTCGGCGGCGGCACAGGCGACGGCCTTGCCGCCCGAAGCGTCTTCGGCAGGCACGACGTCGCGGACCCGATAGCCGTCAAGGCGCATGGCTTCGGCTTCGAAACGGCCGGGGTAGTGGCCCACGCGGCCGAGTGCGTCGGCAATGCCGGAAGCGCGGTGGAACCATTCGGTGACCGCGTCGCGCCACACCACGGCCTGTCCGGCCTGGTATTCGAGCTGCGCCAGCACTTCACGGCAGCGGCGCTCATCCACCAGGCCAGCGAGCGTTTTCCATTTCTGCGCGTATTGGGCAACCTCCTCGGCGCCCTGGTAATGGGAATCGTAAAGATACTGAATGACGGTCTTGCCATTGTGCAACTTGTAAGTGTACGGAACGTGATGGAGAAAAAGCAGCAGATCGTCCGGGCAGGTTGCGAGCGACTCCCAGGCGCGCGCCACGACGGGCGGATATTGGCCGATGTAGCCGGTGCCGGCGGCGGTCGAGCGATCCATGCCAACGCCCTTTTCGTCGGCGCGATGCCACTGGCCCCAGCCGTTGCGCTCGCTGGCTTCCACGTTCACGCCATAATGATTACCGGTAATGTCGGTGAGCGTCTGCAATCCGAGTGGGCCGGTGTAATTCTCGTAAGTGCGCCAGGAGCCGAGCTGGATGGATTCGACCGTCTCATCGACTTTCGGATTGTCGCCGAAGGTGAGGCGCGTCCACTCTTCGACGATCCGCCGCGAGCTCAGATCGGGGTTCCAGGCGAGGCGGCCGAAGCCGTACAGGTTGGCCTGCGACAGGTGATTGCCGAACCAGTTTTCGTCGAGCCCCACATTGGCCACGCCCACGAAGCCGCCGGCCGGACGATGAAAGGTCTTGCCGGCGGCGAGCGCCTTCACCGGCGTCGCTGCGCCGCCCGCGTGCAGGTCGAAATCGAGCGTCTCTTTCCACATGGGGACCAGAAAAACGGTGTGACGCGCCTGGCCCACATATTCCTGTGTGATCTGCAATTCGACAGCCTGGTTGGTTTTCTCGAGCCCGGCGAAAAGCGGCGAGGCGGGTTCGCGCACCTGAAAATCGATGGGTCCGTTCTTGATCTGAATCACCACGTTGGAATCGAACTGGCCATCCAGGTTGTGGAAGTTGTCATAGGCCGCGCGGGCGCGATCGTTCTTCGGGTTGCGCCAGTCCATGTGATGGTCGTAGACAAAACCGCGGTAGAGCAGCAGGCCGCCGTGCGGCGCGAGAGCGCGCGCGACCACATTGGCCGCGTCGGCGTGGGTGCGGCCGTAGGTGGAGGGGCCGGCGCGTCCCTCCGAATCGGCCTTCAGAACAAAGCCGGCGAGATTCGGAATGGCCCGATACAATTCATCCGCTTTCCGTTTCCACCAGGCGGCGACGCCGGCATCGAGCGGGTCGAAAGTGCCCAGGCCGCCGAGAACTTTGGGGCTCGAAAAATCGACCGCAATCGCCACGCGCACGCCCCAGGGACGGAACACAGCGGCGATGCGCGCGATTTCCGGGATCGTCTCCGGGGCCAGCAGGCGCGGGTTGGCGTTGACGTTGTTGATGGCGCAGCCGTTGATGCCGACGGAGGCGAGCAGGCGCCCGTAATCCGCGACGCGAGCGAGGTCGGCGCGCGCGTGCTGGTTCTCCCAGAAGATGGAGCGGCCGCCGTAGCCGCGCTCGATGGAACCGTCCAGATTGTCCCACTGGTTCACCCAGCGGATCGGCGCGTAGGGCGTGGAGCGCTCGTCGATCGGGTTGGCGAACTCGGCCGTGGCGATTTTGCGCAGCAGGGCGAACGCTCCGTAGAGCACGCCGCGGGGGTTGGACGCCGTGACGACGATGTAGCGGGTGCCCTGGTCCATCACAGTGTTGAGCCAGTAAGCGTCCTCGCTGATCTGGGCATGCAGGTTCCATTGCGGCGCGGCGCGGCTCAACTCATCGAGAGTTCCCAGCACGATGGCGCTTTCCCGTGGAATTCGCGCTTCGGCGCGCACGGTTCTTCCCGTCATCCCGCGCAAGCCTTGAATCAGCTCGCCGCGCGCGGCTACTTCCGGTTCGGCGTCGCCGAGAGCTACAATTGCCGCCGGCAGCGCAGCGCGCACGCGAGCCATCGCGGCGCCTTCAATGGGCCGATAGCGCAGCCAGGCATCGTAGCCGGTTTCGGCGTGAAGACAGGCGATGACAAACGCGGCGGTGACGATGGATTTGATCGCGACTGGAAAGTAGCCACGCGACTCCTTCTGGAACGGGCAAGCTAAAGCATGCCCGACCAAGCGCCGCTCAGCATTTCTTATGGCGCGCATCGGCTTCTCCTTTACGAGTTGACGCCGGAAGCCAGGTAGCCTCCGTCGACGGCGATCGACTGCCCAGTGAGAAAGCTGGCGCCGTCCGACGCCAGCAGGACGGCCACGCCCACCAGTTCTTCAGGCCGGCCGAAGCGGCGCATGGGCGTGCGCATCAGCATCTCGCGCCCGCGCGCGGTGCCGCTCACCAGGTCCTCATTCATTTCCGTGGGAAAGACTCCGGGCGCGATGGCGTTCACCGAAATCCCGTCCGGAGCCCACTCGCAGGCCAGGTTGCGCGTGAGCGAGAGTAGCCCGCTCTTAGCCGCGCAGTAGGCCGCCACCTCGTTAAATGCCAGGAAGCTGCCGAGCGACGCGATGTTGATAATGCGCCCGCGGCGGCTGGCCTTCAGCGGCGCGTGAAAGGCCTGGCATGCGCGCAGCACGCCGGTCAAATTGGTGTCGAACAGGTCCGCCCACTCGTCCTCGGCTACCTCGAGGGTGGGTTTGCGGAAGGTGATGCCGGCCGCGTTGACCAGGATATCCACGCGGCCGAAATGTTCGATCACCCGATCGCGCAGCTCCTCGATGGATTTCCGGCTGGTGATGTCGGCGGCCTGGCGGAGCGTGCGGCGCCCGGCCAACTCGATCTCGCGGCAAACCGTTTCCACCGCGTCCTCGCGCCGGCCGGTGGGAACGACATTCGCGCCGTGGGCCGCCAGCCCAGCGGCGAGCGTGCGGCCGATACCCGAAGTGGCGCCGATTACCACGGCGACCCGATCCGTCAGTTCCAGGCACTTGGCCATCATTGCGGTTCGTAGTCGAGAAGCAGAGCGCTGTTCTCGACCGTCAACCCGACGCCCGCCGCTGCGGTGGCCTCCGCTAGAGCCGCATCGAGCATCACCACCGGGTCGGAGCCGGATGCCAGCCGGCGCAGCAGCCCTTCCCCTTTCCTGCCGCCCACGCTGAAGACGACTTTGAGCCCGCGCCGTTTGCACTTCACCGGCGTGCCGTCCTCCAGCTTGACGTTCATCGGTTTGACGTACGCGTCCACGTAATGCACGCCGATTCCGGATTTGTCGTCGGTGAATTGGGGCAGTTTCTCGAGCGCCGCTAAATTCACATCACAGAGTTTGATTTTCATGTTCGGGTTGGCTCCGGCGCGGTTTGGATTCGAGATACTGGTCGAGCCTGTTGCGAAACGCGCGAATGTGCTCGGGGGTGCTGCCGCAACAGGCCCCGAGAATGCTCACACCCGCCGCCAACAGCGGCTCGACGCCGCGGGCCATCTGCTCCGGCGTTTCGTCGTAAACCACTTTCATGTTGACCAGCGTGGGCTGGCCGGCATTGGGCTGCGCCATCACGGCGAGCGCGGAGGCGGCCCGGTATCGCTCGACGGCCTTGCGCGCCCTTTCCATATCCATGCCGGTGCCGCAGTTCAGGGCGACGATATCGCCGCCGTGTTCCTCGATGAACTTCGCCGCCCGTTCCGGGTCGACCCCCATCATGGTGCGAAAGGTCGAGCCATCGAGCGTCACGTCGTAGGCCATTGAGCCGATGACGCACGGCGCGCCGGCCTCCCGGGCGGCCGCAATGCCGATGCCGAGCTCTTCGAGCGAGGTCTGCGTCTCAATGATGATGGCATCGGCGCCCGCGTCCACCAGGGCGCCAGCCTGTTCGCGGAACGCGTCCCGAACCTGCGCCGCGGTGAAATCGCCATAGGGCTCCATCAATCCGCCGAACGGTCCGATGTCGCCGATCACGTAGCCGGAGCGGCCGTTGAAGGCCTGCCGCGCAATTTGCACACCGGCGCGATTGATTTGCGCCGCCTGGCAGGCTTGGGAATGCCGGTTGAGCATGATGCGCGAACCGCCAAACGTGTTGGTGAGAATGCAATTGGAACCAGCCTCGACATAGCGGCGCTGAATGGCGAGCACGCGCTCCGGGTGGGCCAGGTTCCAGGCCTCGCCGCAGTTTCCCTGTTCGAGTCCGGCCAGCATCAGTTGGGTGCCCATGGCTCCGTCGCCGAGGAGCGGGCGGGTGCGAATTGCGTCTTGCAGGCGTGGCTTCATATTTGTATTTGTATTCCCGCCGCCGGGCTTTCCTGCACCAGGCTCCATTTGGCCCGCCCATACGGAGCACGGCGAAACTGGCAGGGCGTATACGAGCAGGTCTCGCAGGGCGACAGTTCCGTCAGGCGGCGCACCCGCTCGGCGTGACTCGTCAACCCGAAGACCGCGAGCTGCGACTTCTTGGGACGAAGCGCGCCCGATTCGAGCGCTTCCAATCCTCCGGGCAAGGGTTGTTTGCCGCCCTGGCGGAGCAAATCGAGCAGCCGCCCTTGTTCGCCGACGTCCCACTCCGGATAGCCCGGACTGTCGTGCGGAAGCACCGCCATTCCGCGCGACTCGGCCCAAGCGCAAAGACGGGCGCCGGCGATCGCGATCAGGCATTCGACGACCGACGAGCCGAACACTTCGAGGAAAAAATATTGGTCGGGCTTTTCATCGAGCCACAGCCGCTGGGCTTCCGCTTCGACCTCGCCGCCCGCGCTCGCCGCAACCAGAACCGCGCCGCCGGCCGCGGCCTGTTCGAACATCGCACGCAGGCGCCGGCTGCGAAACGGCGCGCCTTCGAGCCGGATACCGTCGCCCGCCACCTCGAGAGCCGCGGCCTCGCGTGCGTATACCCAGGGCTGCCCGTTGGCGCGGTACCACGCGCGGGCCCAGCCAGCCAACTCCTGAGCGCGCTCGCTCAACGTCGCGCCGCGCGGATAGCCCAGCAGCCGGTGATATTCCGGTTCGAGTACGTCGACTTCCGGGAACGAACCGGCGAGATCGAGCCTCATCCGGGCACCTCGACCGCTTCCAGCGGTTTGAACTGGCACCCTTCGACGAAGAAATCGAAGAAATGCGGATGAGTCTCGAGGCGGCAGTGTTCGACCCGGCGGACAAGAGCCTCCAGTTCGCGGCGCTTGTCCATCGAAAGCAACACCATCGACGCGCCCTCGATGGCCGCGTTCCCGGCCTGCACCACGCGGGAGGCCGGCAAACTCGGAATCAATCCGATGCGTGTGGCGGCTTCGACGGGCAGGTGGTGCCCGAACCCTCCGGCCAGGTAGAAGACCTCGATATCGCCGAGTTCCACGCCGTAACTGCCGGCCACCACCTGCAGACCGGCCACGTGAGCGCCCTTCGCCTGTGCCAGCTCACTGGCGTCATTCTCCAGGAAGAATACGCCGCCATCGCGGTCCAGGGCGATCCGGCCGCCATCGGCATCGGCGGGTCCGGCGCCGCCATCTTCGAAGCGGCCCATCTCGTTCATCCGGCCGGTGCGCAGCAACTCGCTCAGCAGCGCGACCAGGCCGGACCCGCAGATGCCCTGGGGCGGGCCGCCGCCGATCACGCGCACTTGAAGACTGCCCTCGGCGTCCACCGACACGTCCTCGATTGCGCCGTCCAGCGCCGGCATGCCGCAGGCAATCGCGCCACCTTCGAAGGCCGGCCCCGCCGGGCATGACGCCGCCAGCATGCGATGGCGGTTGCCGACAATCAATTCGGTGTTGGTGCCGATATCCATCACGGCGATCAAACGATCTTCGTGCGCCATGCCGACAGCCAGCAGGCAGGCGGCGGCATCGGCGCCCACGTGGCCGCTGATGATCGGCACGCCATAAACGCGCGCCCGCGGATTAATCGGCAACAGCGCTTGCCGCCCTGTCATACTCAGGCTGGTGGTGGCGCGCTTGCCTTCCGCCATTTCGATTTCCGTGACGGAGCGGTACGGGTTCTGCCCAATCGAATACACGCTCTGGCCGAAGAACAGATCGCGCATGGTGGAATTGCCCACCACCACCATCTCGTAGATGCTGCTTGGCGCGACCGGAAACTCCTCGATGGCGTGGCTCAGGTAACCGGCCAGCGTCCGCCGCAGCAGCTTGCCCGGATGCTCGCAGTCGTAATGGATGCGCGACATCACGTCGGAACCGGCGAACCGCTGCGGGTTTTCGAAGGAAGCGTCGGCGATCCGGGCGCCGGTTTCCAGGTCGAACAGGCGCAGCACCACGGTGGTGGTTCCCAGGTCCATGGCGATGCCGTAGAGCGGACCCGCCGCGCGCTCGATCTCTTCGCCGCCGAGCAGAATGCGCTCTCCGTCGCGGACCACCGCCGGATCCAGGCGGATGCCCCGCAGTTCCGCGGGAAGACCGGCGGATTCCGTTTCGACGCGCATGGTGCCGCGCCGCATGGTGTGGCAGCGAACCTCGCCGCTCGACGCCGCCACGCGGGCGCGGCACGAGAGCCGGAACTTGGCCGTCAGGTGCCGCTCCTCTTCGGTGCGCTCGGACAGAAGTTCGGCGCCATCGGTGACCTCCACCATGCACTCCCTGCACTTGCCCTGCTTGTGGCAGGAAGTGGGGACGCGGACGCCCAGGCTCTCGGCGTGATCGAAAATCGACGCGGCCGGGCTGGCCTCGATGGAGAGTCCGTTAATGGTGAGGGTGGCTGCCATGACTGCGCGGGCTTACCAGGTGGCCTGGGCCTCGAGTTCGGCTCGCACCGTTTCGGCGACCTCGCGCGCGGAGCCCTCGCGCTCCTCTTCCTCGCTCCACCGCCATTGCGCCAGGTAGTCGTCGGACCCTTGCAGGCCCTGCTGAACGGCCAGGCGGTCGATATGCGCCATGAACCTCGGCGGGAGTTCGACCGTCACATCGTCCGCGTCGTCCTCAGCCTTGATTTGGGTTGGTATTTCCTGCCAGTACAGAATCTTGTAAGTCGCCATGTTGGTTCCCGGATGCCGCCAGCCGCAGAAACAGGTCGACCGCGGCCGATGCGTTCGCGCCATATCCGTCAGCGCCGATTTCGTCGGCGAACGCCTGGCTGATCGGTGCGCCCCCGATCGCCATCTTAATGTGCCCCAGACCGGCCGCCTCAAAACCGTCGATCACCGTCTTCATGTACATCATGGTGGTAGTCAGCAGCGCGCTCATCCCGATGATGTCGGGATGGCACTTCGCCCCCGCGGCCATGAATTTGTCAACGTTCTGATCCACCCCGATATCGTGCACTTCGAACCCGGCGCCTTCCGCCATCATGCACACCAGGTTCTTGCCGATGTCATGCAGGTCGCCGCGCACGGTGCCCATCAGCAACACGCCAACGCGCCTGGCGCCGGTGCCGTCCTTGGCGCTCAGCAACGGCTTCAGCACCGCCATACCGGCTTTCATCGCGCGCGCCGCGATCAACACCTCGGGCACGTAGAGCACGTTGTGCTTGAAATCCTCTCCCACCACGCTCATGCCGGCAATCAAGCCTTCGTTCAATACTTCCTGCACGGGGCGCCCCTCGGCCAGCGCGTCCCTGGTCATCTGCTCGACTTCCTTGGCCTTGCCCTCGTAGAGGCACTGGTTCATCAGGGCGTAATCAACCATGCTGCGCTCCGTTTCCGCCCATGCCCCTCGAATTGAACTCCTGGAGCGCCTCCAGCATAGCCACGATGTTGGCGCGCGGCATGCCCGGACTCACGCCGCCGCCCACCGAGAGAACCATGCCCTCGCCCCCGGCGCCTTCCAGCACGTCGAGCGTCGCTTCCTTCACTTCCTCGGGCGTTCCGCGAACCGCGATCTCCAGGGGATTGACATTGCCCATCAGGCACATCCGTTTGCCCACCCGCCGCTTCACTTCGCGAATGTCGCGCTGCTTGCCCCAATTGAGCATGTTGAAACCTGCGTCCGGCAGGTGGTCGAGGCAGGCATCCACCTCGGCGTCATTGTGGTAGAGCTTTACCCAGCCGGCCGGAAACGCATCGCAAATCCGCTTCAGATATGGATGCGCGAACTCCAGGTAATGATCCTCGTTGACGAAGCCCACGATGTCGTCGAGGATGAAAATGCCCTCCACCGTGTCGCCCATCGCCTTGTGCTGCGCCTTCAGCCAGTCGATCACCACCCGGGTGCACAGGTCGATCAGCTTGTGCGCGCCCTCCGGATTCTCCACCAGGTCGATCATGAACTCCGTGGTGCCGCGCACGAACCCGGCCGTGCACAGCGGCCCGCGCGAAGTCACCATGGGCAGGATGTAGCCATGATCCAGGATGCGCTGCCGCTCCATCCCGATGCGGTGCAGGGTCAGCGCCGCGAACGCGTCCGCCTCCACTTCGTATTCCGGGAACTCGTCGATATCTTCCAGCCGATACAGCGTGTGGTACTCGCTGGGAGTGTTGTCCTGCCAGAACTTGATCTTGGCCCCGAGCACCGAGGGTTCGGCCGCCATGCCGTATTCCATCCACCAGGATGGAATGAAGATGATGTCGGGAAACTCCCGCATGATCTTCAGATTGGCCTCAAACCAGACTTCCCGGTCGAGATAATAATCCAGGTGTTTGATGCCGAGATAACCGGGAATCCACGGGCTGTCGACGATCAACGCCATCGGGATCTTGTCCAACTTCTCGAGGCGGGCGGCTCGCTTAAATGTCTTCCACTGTTCTGGCAGCATGACGATCTCTATTCATCTCGGCTCAACACGGAATCTCCACTGGCCGGCCGTCCGCCGGGTCGGCCCAGCGGTCGTTGGGAACCGTCGGCGCCCAACCGGGGCGCGCGGGATCCTGATCGTACGGGTAGCCTCCCAGCCGCCGGTACAGTTCACTGTACTCGCGCAGTTTCTCGCGGTCGAGCCGCACGCCCAGGCCGGGGCCATCGGGCACGCGGATGGCGCCGTCTTCGTAATGCATCAGGCCGCCTTCGATGATGTCATCGGTCAGATGATGATAGTGCGCGTCGGCGGCGAAAGTGAGGTTGGGCAGCACCGCGCCCAGATGCAACATAGTTGCAAGTTGGATCCCCAACTCGCCCGAGGAGTGCACCGCGACCCCCAACTGAAACGTGTCGCACACGGCGGCGGCTTTCACGCACGCCCGTATGCCGCCCCAGAAGGTGGTGTCCAGCAGAATCACGTCCACCGCGGTATCGAGCGCGTTGGCGGCCAGTTGTTCGAAGTTCACCACCACGGTGTTGGTGGCCAGCGGCACGCGCACCATCTGCCGCGTGCGGCGCATGCCGTTCAGACCGAAGACGGGGTCCTCCAGATAGTCGTTGCGAAGGCCCTCGATGGCCTGGCCGAAACGGATGGCCTGTTCGACGCTCCACACGCCGTTCGGGTCGAAGCGCAAGGAGTCGCCGGGAAATGCGGCGGCTAGCGCGCGGTAGACTTCCAGTTCATAATCCGGTGGAAACACGCCGGCTTTCAACTTGTGGGTGGAGAAACCGAAGCGCCGCTTCCATTCGCCCACCTGGCGAATCACCTGGTCAATGGTGCGGACCTCGCCCGCGCCCGTGCGCGGATCCGGGTAGCGAAAGAAAACATAGGTCGCGAAACGGACGCGGTCGCGCAGTCGGCCACCCAGGATTTCCGAAACCGGCACGCCCCAGGCCTGGCCCAGGATGTCGAGGCAAGCGAATTCCAGCGCCGCCAGCACCTGCGTCCGGTTGTTGTACAGCGATGCGGTGGGATTGGCGATGCGAAACCGCATTTCTTCCAGACGCGCCGGATCGTGCCCCACCAGGCTGGTCTTCAGCGCGCGGAACACGGCTTCGGCGGATTCGCCGCCACCGCCCATTTCACCCAGGCCGATCAGCCCGTTATCGGTTTCCACTTCCACGATGGTCCGCACGAAGCGGCCCCAGTGGCAGCCATTGGCGTGGCGCAGCGGGGCTTCCAGGGGAACCGTCACCGTGGTGGCTCGAATGTCGCGAATCTGCATCGGAGCTATGCTACAACTTTACTGTACTTATATAGTTTGATGCTACAACTAAATCTGGTCCAGTGCTGGGAGTACCGTTTTCGGACCGCTTTTGAACCTGCTAGAGTTGGCTATGGCTTCGTTTCTCGCCAAAACCGACCCGGAGACCTATTCGCTCGACGACCTGGAGCGGGACACGCGCACGGTGTGGGACGGCGTCACCAATCCACAGGCGGTGCGCGCCATCCTCGAGATGCGGCCCGGCGACCGGATTTTCATCTATCATAGCGGCGGCAATTCCGCGGTGGTGGGTCTGGCCACGGTGGGCGGCCAACCGCGGCCCGATCCGAAGAACGCAAAATCGGCGGTGGTGGAACTGGAGTTCACGGCGCGCCTCTCGCCGCCGACCACACTCGCAGAGATCAAGCAGTCGGGCAAGTTCGACGATTGGGCGCTGGTGCGGCAAGGCAGGCTTTCCACCATGGCCGCGCCGGAAAAATTCGTGCGGTGGATGGCGGCCCGCTACCCGGGCGTCAAAATCTGAGCGAGTTGGCAGGCGAAATCCGCCTCGGACCCGAAAACCGGGGCGCCTGCCCCACGCGGCAAAGTGGGACAGACGCTTTCGTCCGTCAACCTGCCTGTCAACCCGTCTGTCAACCCGCCGTCCGAAACGCCGCCTAACGGGCCGGCTGCGTGCACAGCCACAGGAAAGCTTCGAGAATCCGCGCGCGCTGCGCATCGTCGACCGAAAGCAGGTGATGCTGGCCGCCGTCCTCGGGCTTGAAGGCGGTCATGCCTTGCGCATCCACCGTGACCCGGCCCGGCGCGGAGACGGTGAAGTAGCCGTCGGTGGGCCGCACGGCGTAGAGAGCGGCAGTCAGGTCCCAGGTCTCGCGATCATAAGGCATGGCGAGGTAGTTGCGATAGGCGTCGGCCACCGGGTTCGCGCCCGGCGGGCCGAAGTCGCGCTCGATGCTGCGCGCCGGGTATTTGATGGTGCGGCCTACCTCAAACCCGCTCCAGTAGATCGGGCCAGGCCACTCGGCGGCAAGTTTCTGCGCGGCGGGAATATCGGTCTTGACATTGTATTCGGGTCCACCGCCCGAGAAATCCCCGGCCATCATAACCAGGCGATTCACTTTTCGGGCAGCCAGCGCGCGGCCTCCCGGCGAATCGAGCAGGCGCGCCAGGTTGGTGCTGAAGCCCACCTGAACGATCACCACGCTCGAATCCGTTTCCGACTCGAGCACGCGGCGCAGCACGGTGACCGCGTCTTCCGGATGATCGCGATACCGGTAGTGCCCGGCATCGATTGCCTTTTTGAGGTATCCGTCATCCTTGGTCTGGCCGTCGTGGACCACGCCAATGGGCACGTTGGGACGGCCATAGAAGATGTCGATGGCCGAGGCCAGCCGGGCTGCCCACGGATTGTCCTTGGTGATGGTGACGGCGGCCAGGCGGATCTCGCCGCGGGAAGCGAAGCCGTGGAGAATGGCCAGCGCCAGGCAGTCATCCACATCGTTGCCGATGTCGGTGTCGAAGATAACCGGGATGGGCGGAGCAGGCGCCGCGAGGGAGAGCGCGCCCGCGAGCAACGGCACGACGAGGAGCGATAGCTTCATGGCTGGGAATTCTAACTGGATTGAGGCATCGGCGGCAAGGGGCGGACGCAACGGCTGCGGGGTCCCGCGTTAGCATTTTAACCCTGGTTGGCGAACCCCGCACCGGTTGCGCCGCGGGATTTGCGGAGACGCAGCGCCGCGAGGGCGAGCAGGCCGCCGGCGAAGGCGAGAAGCGTACCTGCCTCGGGTACACCGGTGAAAATTGTCCCTAATTTCCGTGTCTCAGTGCAGTCCAGCCTGTCCCCGAATTAGTGAATTAGTGCGTTACAATGACGCGCAGCATGGCGAGCTATCTTGCGGCGGATTTGGGCGCGGAAAGCGGGCGGGTGATCCTGGGCAGCCTGGCGGGCGGGCGACTGGAGATCGAAGAAATTCGCCGCTTCCCCAACCAGCCCGTGGAGTTGCCCGCCGGCCTCTATTGGGACGCCTTTCGCCTGTTCCATGAAATCGTCGAGGGTCTCACCATTGCCGGGCGCGAGCGGCACGTGAAACCGGCCGGGATCGGCGTGGATACCTGGGGCGTCGATTTCGGACTGGTGGGCGCCGACGGCGGGTTGATCGACTGCCCGCGCCATTACCGCGACCCGCGCACCAACGGCGTCCCGGACCGGCTGTTCGAAACCGTGCCGCGCGCCGAGGTCTTCGCCCGCACCGGCATCCAGATCATGTCGATCAACTCGTTGTACCAGTTATACTCGATGCGGCTGGCGCACTCGGCGGCGCTCGAAAATGCAGGGCGGCTGCTGTTCATGCCGGACCTGCTCAATTACTGGCTGACCGGCGTCGAGCGCAATGAAGTGACGATCGCGAGCACTTCGCAGTTCTACGATCCCAAGGCACGCTGCTTCGCCACCGACATGCTGCAGCGGCTCGGCATTCCGAGCCGCATCCTGGCGGAACTGATCGAGCCCGGATGCACGCTCGGGGCACTGCTGCCGCGGCTCGCCGAATCGACCGGCCTGGGCGCCGTGCCGGTGCACGCGGTGGGATCGCACGACACGGCATCGGCGGTGGCGGCGGTTCCCGCCCGCGGCGATGGCTGGTGCTATATCAGCTCCGGCACCTGGTCGTTGATGGGCGTGGAATCCGCTGCGCCGGTGATCGACGAGCAGTCGTACAAACTGAACTTCACCAACGAAGCCGGTGTGGGCGGCTGCACGCGCCTGCTTAAGAATATCGCCGGCCTGTGGCTGCTGCAGGAATGCCGCCGCGCCTGGGCGGCGGAGGGCGAACGCTTCGGCTACGACGAACTCATGCAGATGGCCGAGGCGGCCGGCCCGGCGCAGACCATCGTCGATCCGGACGATTTCCTGCAGCCGGGCGACATGCCGGCGCGCATCGCAGCCTGGTGCGCCGAGCATTCGCTCGAGGCTCCCAAAACCAAGGGTGAATTCTGCCGTACCATTCTGGAGAGCCTGGCGCACCGCTACTGCGAGGTGCTCGAAGGGTTGGAGGGCCTCACCCGGAGCCGGATTCACACCATCCACATCGTGGGCGGCGGCTCGCGCAACTCGCTGCTCAACCAACTCGTGGCGGACAGGACGGGGCGCAAGGTGGTGGCCGGCCCGATCGAAGCCACCGCCGCCGGCAACCTGCTGGTGCAGGCCATCGGCGCGGGCGAGGTGAGCGGGATCGACGAGGCTCGCGAGATCGTCCGCCAGTCGTTCCAGATCACCGAGTTTCAACCGAAACTGAACGCCGCCAACTGATGGACCCCGGCTGCCCGCTCGGGTCGCGTTCCGGCAACCACCAACCGCATTCGCGCCGGATGTCGCGGCGCGCGGAAGGAGCGGCGAGGTACGCACTGCACGTTGACCCGCAACCCAGCCTTGCGTTAGGATAAAAGTGCGGGGTGGAGCAGTCTGGTAGCTCGTTGGGCTCATAACCCAAAGGTCGAAGGTTCAAATCCTTCCCCCGCAACCAAAACTCCTTCGCTCGTATTTCCCGCTAAACCAAGGAGATAGCGATCAGCCTTCCTCTGCTCCCGTCTCTGTATTTTTCCTCCGTTTTCCGCGTTTTGCTACCAAACTGCTACCAAACCCGTTTTTTCTCCCTGTGAACATCGCCTGTTGCAGCTTCTTTGCTGCTGTTGCGCGTGAGTTCGGGAAGAGGCGTCCGTAGGTGTCGAAGGTGACCTGGATACTTGAATGGCCCATCTGATCGCAGACGTACTTCGCGCTCTCCCATCACGACACCAGCCGCGAACTCGACGCGCAACTGCACACTCACGCCGTTGCGGCGAACCTGACGTTTGATGGTGCGGAAGGCCGCTGGAAGGCGTTACAAGCGACGGAGATCCACGGACGTCGGGCCTACTTGTCGGAGGTCTACCGGAATGCGTTGGCACGCGAGGTGAAAGCCATCGGCTACGAAATCGAGAGCCAGCGTGACGCGAAGGGGCGTGATTCCGGTTTCGAGATTCGCGGCGTCCCGGCGGACCTGCTGGCAAAGTTCAGCCAGAGGAGCCGTCAACGCGACTTGGCTATCGAAGCCTTCGTCGAGCAGCACGGGCGGCGGGCCGACGGACAACGAGGTCGCTGTCCTGGTTCGAGAATCCCGCGCCGACAAACTCACCGAGATTTCGACGCGCGACCTGCGGAAGGAGCAGCAGGAGCGGCTCACTCCGGACGAAGCACGGACACTCGGGGCAGTGAGAGGCGCCGCACGGCTTACATCAGTTGCTGTCGATCCGAGCGCGCCGTCATTGGAGCACGCCGTTGACCACATCTTCGAGCGCGTATCGGTTGCATCGGAAGATGAACTACTCACCGAGGCCTTGCGGCATGGCCGAGGGCGAATCAGGCTTGCCGACTTGAAGGGCGAACTGAATTTGCAGGAATCCACGGGCAAGATCTTGCGGTCGGGCCGCGAGGTCGCAACAGCGATGACTCTGGAGCGCGAACGACACATGATTGGAACCGTCAACCGCGGACTTGGCGCATTCGAGCCGCTCGGTGGCACGGACTCGTCTGTCGTCTTCGACCGTTTGCGCGCCGAGCAGAAGCAGGCAGTGGAGTTTGTCCTTCAATCGCGGGACCGTGCGATCAGTATCAGCGGCGCGGCCGGCACCGGCAAGACCGCGACTCTCGAGGGACTGCGACGCGCCCTGATGGATGCGGGTCGCGAGGTTCTCGCCGTCGCTCCGACGATGAGCGCTGTCGAGGAGTTGCAGAAGGTCGGCTTCGCTGACGCCATCACAGTTGAGCGTCTCCAATGCCGACAAAGGTGCTGTTCTCGATGTCGTTGATATTCGTTATGTTGACGCCGTTCCACGCCATCCCTTCCGCAAAGTTGTCGTGCAGGCGGAAGTTCAGGCTTCCCGCGTCCAGGTGGATGGCGCCGCCCCACCGGGCATGGTTGTTGATGAAAACGTTGTAGGCGATTTCGGTCCCCTGGCCGTCCATGCTCCAGGCGTCCACGTTCCCGCAGTCCTCGACGAACAGGCACGCGTCTTCCACCAGGTTGTTCAGGACGCGGGAACCGGGCGCGAGATACATGCCCGCCATGGCCGACCGCAGGATGGTGTTGTTCTGCACGATGGTTTGTCCCCGCCGTACATGTTGATGCCAACCTCGCTGGCCCAGTTCCATCCCTGATCTTCTACGGTCACCTGCCGGACGGTGTTGCCGCTCCCTGCGATGTGAATCCCGCTGCGGCCGGCGTTCTGCACCAGTCCGCTATCCAGGAGGTTTCCACTCCCGGAGACGTCCACGCCGCCCAGGTATTGCGGCCAGACCGCGTAACCGTCAAAGGTGCGGATCCAGTTCGGCGCCCTCAGGTGAAAATCCCGCAAGGTGCAATTGGCGCTGTTCTGCAAGTTGAACCAGCCGCCGCGCGCGGAGAGTCCCTTGACGATTACATAGGACTGCCCGCTGAGGTCCAGCACGGCGGGGGCGACTCCGGCCTCGGTGCGGCCCGCCGGGGAGGCGCTGTCCGGCATCCAGACGTAAAGCTGCTGCCGGTTGGGATCCCACCACCACTCGCCGGGCGAATCCAGCAGCTCCAGCGTCCCGAACACGAAGAAGTGGTTCCCGCGGCGCGGTATCAGTTCGGACAAGGCGTTGATGGGCGCGGAAAAAGTCAATGTGCCGGAAGCCCGGTCGTAGGAGACGATCTGGCGGTCGTAAGCCACCCAGGACTCGCCGGCCATCACACGAACCCAGGCGCCGGTCAGGTCGACGTCGGGAAGAGCGGAATATGTGATGTAATCCTGGGTGCCCGAGTCGGCCAGAGCGTAAGTCATGTCCGCGAAATCTTCGACAGGCGTGTTGGGCCAGCGGGCCTCGTTGAGCAGCCGCCCGGCGCCAAAGACCTGGGTGGGTTGGCTGGGCCACGAAGCGCTTTAAATCGCGCCGGAATAGGCGGTCCAAGGCCCGGCCGCCGGCGTGGCCCCAATCAGGGTCGGGTGCTCGCGGGGGGCGGCCTGGATCGTGATAGGTGCGGCGGCGGTTCCCGAGCTGCCCAGCGCGACGGTCTCGTGATAATCCCCAGCGCGGATGAACAGCGTGTCTCCGGCCATCAGCTTGTTCACCGCGAATTGAATCGTCAAGAAGGGCTGGGTCTGGGTTCCGGGCCAGGCGTCATTGCCCGAAGGGGAGACATAGTAGGACGTCGCCGCGTGCTGCGTGGCAGGCAGCGAGGAACCGGCACGGGTAGAAAACGACAGAACCAGCGCGGCCATTGAGGCCAGCATCACAACTCTGCTCATAAGGCGGGGGACCAATGTGCCGCCCGACTCAGACCTCGCCGTGGGTGGCTTGACCCTTTTGGTTGGCTTTCTTCTGCCGGCGCGGCAAGCGGGACTTGTTCTTCTTCTGGAGTTTCGGTATTTTCGTCGACTTCGTCTGTGGTCGAACTGGCGCAGGTACGGCGACTTCCGCCGGCGGCGCTTTCTTGCCTCCCGCGGCGCCTGCGGTTTTTGCCGTAGGGGCCGAACTGCTGCCTTTGGTTTCCGGATCGATGACCTTTTTGCGCTCTTTGGGCTTCTGTTCGTCTGCCATAATCTCCCTCGAAATGGCGCTAGCGCGCCAGCGCCCATGATAATCCACTTTAGCTACGAGAAGTCGAGCCGGCCTTGTGGCCCGGGTTTGGGGTGTGCAATAACGGTCTTATGAAAACCGGTCTGGCTGTAGTGGTTGGTTTGTGCCTTGCGTCGCCGATGGCGATTCCGCAGGAGCCCGCGCCGTTAGCGGGATTCACGGCGGATTCGGCGCGCGCGGAGCGCGATTGGGAAACCAGGTTCCGCGCGATTCCGGATGCCGCGCTGATGCGCTCGTACATGGAACGTCTCACGGTGCGGCCGCATCATGTTGGCTCGCCTTACGACCGCGACAACGCGGAGTGGCTGCTCGAGAAATTCCTCGAGTGGGGGCTGGACGCGCACATCGAGACCTTCGACGTGCTCTTTCCCACTCCGAAAGAGCGGCTGCTGGAGATGGTCGAGCCGGAGCACTTTGTGGCCAAGATCGAGGAGCCGGCCGTGGCTGTGGATCCCACTTCATCGCAGCATGACCAGCAGCTTCCCACTTATAACGCGTATTCGATTGATGGCGACGTGACCGGGCCGCTGGTATACGTCAACTACGGCGTGCCGGACGATTACGAAACGCTGGACCGGCAGGGCGTGTCGGTGAAAGGGGCGATCGTGATCGCGCGCTACGGGGGCAGCTGGCGCGGCATCAAGCCGAAGGTGGCGGCCGAGCACGGCGCCATCGGGTGCCTGATTTACTCCGATCCGCGCGACGACGGCTACACGCCCGGCCAAGCCTTTCCGGCCGGGCCGTACCGTCCCAAAGACGGCGTGCAGCGCGGCAGCGTGATGGACATGCCGGTCTATCCGGGCGATCCGCTGACGCCGGGCGTGGGCGCTACGCCGGAAGCCAAGCGGCTGCCGCTCGACCAGGCGGTGACGCTGACCAAGATACCGGTGATGCCGATTTCCTATGCGGACGCGCAGCCGCTGCTGGCGGCGCTGGACGGGAGGGTGGCGCCGGCGCCGTGGCGCGGCGGGCTGCCGATCACATACCGCCTCGGGCCAGGTCCCGCCAAAGTGCATCTGAAACTGAAATTCAACTGGGACCGCAAACCGATCTACGACGTGATCGCGCGCATTCCCGGCTCGGTGTATCCGGACGAATGGATCCTGCGCGGCAACCATCATGACGCCTGGGTGAACGGCGCGGAAGATCCCGTCTCCGGCACGATTGCGGTGCTCGAAGAGGCGCGCGCGATGGCGGCTCTGCTCAAGCAGGGTTGGAAGCCAAAGCGCACCATCCTGTTCTGCCTCTGGGACGGCGAAGAGCCGGGACTGCTGGGCTCGACCGAATGGGTCGAAGAGCACGCCGAAGAACTGGGGCGCAAGGCGGCGGTGTACATCAACTCGGACAGTAACGGCCGCGGCTATCTGGGCGTCGAGGGGTCGCATTCGCTCGAGCATTTCATCAACGGCGTAGCGCGCGATATCTTTGACCCGGAGAGCAAGGTCACGGTCTGGAGACGGGCCCAGTTGCAGCGCATCGCGGGAGACAATCGGATGACGCCGCAGACGGATCGCGAGGAGGCGCGGACGCGGCCGGACCTGCGCATCGGCGCGCTGGGTTCGGGCTCCGACTACACGGCGTTTCTGGACCACGCAGGCATCGCGTCGTTAAACCTGGGATTCGGCGGCGAAGACGGTGGCGGCATCTACCATTCCATCTACGACGATTTCTATTGGTTCACCCACTTTTCCGACACTACCTTTGTATACAGCCGCGCGCTGGCGCAGACGGCGGGGACGGCGGTGATGCGGCTGGCCGGAGCGGAACTGCTGCCGTTCGATTTTCATGGCTTGGCCGACACCCTCCACCGGTACGTGGACGAAGTGGAGAAACTGGCGCGCGAGAAGCGCGAGCAGGCCATCGAGCGTAACCGGCAGATTGACGATGGAGTGTTTGCCGCGATCGAGGATCCGCGCGCAAAGACCGTGCTGCCATCGAAGGAGCCCGTGCCGCCGTTTCTGAATTTCGCGCCGCTCGAGAACGGGCTGGCCGCCCTGGGGCGGACCACGCAAGCCTTCGACCAGGCAGCCGCTCACGCTTCCGCCAATGGTGGATCGGCGCTGGCCCGCGCGGAGTTGAAGGAAGTGAACGACCGGCTGGTGGTAGTCGAGCGCGCCTTTCTATCCAGCCAGGGCCTGCCCAACCGGCCGTGGTTCCAGCACCAGATATATGCTCCGGGCCTTTACACCGGCTACGGCGTGAAGACGCTGCCGGCTGTGCGCGAGAGCATCGAACAGAAGCAGTGGAAGCTGGCGGACGAACAGATCGTGCGGGTGGGCAAGGTGCTCGAAAACGCCGGCGCGGCGATTGAAGGCGCCGCCAGTGCGCTGAACCAGGCGACCAGGTAGCCGAGAGGCTGCCACGCGCCTTTAGCTAAGGAATCGCCTTCAGATCTTGGGTAACGCCAAACCAGCTACTCTTGTGTGCCGCCCGGTGTATCACCTATCGAACCCGACAGATGATGATGAATCATCCGACATGGGCCGTATTGACGATGCGTTGCCGCATTGGGTGACGGTCCTCCGTCTGGCAGGGGCATAACCCCGCAAGGCTCTTCCGCCGGCGCGCCTCACCGCTCCAGCCGACATAGCGATCGCGGCTGCCGATGTGACGCGGCGCCGAGGACCACGCCAGCCAGGCCACCGGCTGCCGGTTCGTCGGGCCGAGCGTCGGCATGGTTAGGGATAGCTCGGCCCTACAATCCAAGGGAGGGGGACCTATCGAGTTTGTGCGCGATGAAGCGCATCGAATGGACTGACTAAGCCAAGGCCGACATCCGTCAGATGGACAAGCCGACAGCCATGCGCGTACTGAATGCCCTGCACCGCTTCGCCGAGTCCGGCGCCGGAGACCTCAAAGCGCTCCAGGGCGATGCGGAAGAACTGCGGCTCCGGGTCGGTGACTACAGGATTTTCTTCGTCCACACAGCGGACGAAGCCATCGAGGTCCGCCGCGGGTGGAAGGCTGCTATACGCTGCTCATAGATGGGCAGAAGGTACCGGTGAAGGCGGGAGAGGAATACGTGATACCGCACGGCGGCGAAGTCCTGGCCGGGACCATCCACGCTTTTGGCGGACACCGGGCGGACCGGACTGGATAAAAGCCTGCCGGACAAGCGCCGGGCCGGGCATGCCCGGCCCCTACGGTGCGGAAATCATGTCGCAGGCTGCCCGCAATCCATGAAGGCATGCGCCGCTGGGTCGGCTGACGTTGCGCGTCAACCGACCAGACGAACCCACTGGATTTCCCCGTGGCCTTCCAGCCAGCCGCCACGACCGCTGTTGAAGACGTCTAACCGCACCACACGAATCTCTCCGCGCCATGCCGGGTGAGCGCCAACCCGAAAGCGGATGATTTGCCAATGCCGGCTTGGCTGATAGAACAAGTGGATGGCGCGATCTTCGCCTGGAGATTCACCGGGCCCAGCCCAATAGACGGAGCAGGTTTCGCCCGCTCCCCCCTTCACGCAGAGCCAGATCTCGGCTACTTCGTCTGCCGCAAATGGCTCCAGCGGCAGAATCATCCAGAAATCGGAGCCGCTGAGACGAATGCCGGCGTGGCTATCTGAAGAGCGCTCGAACCGGCCATCGGGCGAAGTCACTACCGTCCCGAGATCGACTCCGCCCAAGCCAAAATCCACGGAGGGAATGGCGCTGCGGCCCGCAGGCAGCGCACCCGGATATCCCAAACGCGCCAGTTCTGCGCCCGCAGACCGTTCGAAAAGGTCTTCGACGCCGTTTGGCAGTCCCTCGCGACGCCACCGCTCTTCAGTCAGCGCCAGACTGGCGGCCGTCCCATGGCTTCCAAAATGCTCCGCTCCGGCTCCGCCATCGAGCACCAGTCCCATAGCTGCCTCCAGCGCCGCCAGCGCCGCCTTGGTATCGCCAACCAGATCCTCGTAACGAACCAGCAGGCAGTCGTCACGGCCGCGGTCGGCGAGATAGTTGGTCGCATACCCGACGAACGAGGCGCACACGCTGCGAGCGTGGTCGAGATCGGAATCTTCCGGTCGTCTCATGAAGCCGTAGTAATCCTTTTTCTTCATGAAAGCATTTGCCGAGATATAGACATCCCTGGGATCGCGAAACAAGTAGATCGTGCGAGTCGGGAAGAATTCCCGAACCATGTCGGGCACCCACACGAGCGCCTTCTCGGCGTAGAATTCCGTGCCGGGACGCGATCTGCACAGGTGATCGGCGAAGATCCGCCACGTCTGGTTGAACCACTGCCGGCTATCCGGCACGGGTATTCGGGTCTCCAGCGGATCAGCCGGTTTCCAGGCGGGGCTCGCAGGAAGGCACCCGCCTACTCCGAAGCCATCGAATCTGGAGAAATCCGGGTTCAGATTATCCAGGAATTCGCGCTTTTCGAACAACCGGGCGAATTGGGCGATATACGTCAGAAAGCGGGCTTCGTACGGGTAAACCAAGTCAAAAGCCACACGACGATCCGATGCCAGAAGCGACATCAGCCATGTGGTGCCGCTGCGGCCCTGCCCGGATAATAAAATGAGCGTCAGTGACATCTTGATGGCGGGCCGCCCGCGTGCGCAGCCCCTACAGCCACCCGCACAGTGAATCGACGTATGCCGCCGAGCCGTCGCGCAGCCATCCGTCGAGTTGCGCGGGCTCCTTCAATTGCTGGCCGCGGCGGCGGGAAACCACTACGAAGCGGCAGCCGCTTGCGGCGAGGCCCGTCATATCTCCCCAAAGCTTTTCGAATTGCGCCACCGGAAAGACGTCTTCCTGCCCTTTGCCCCAGCGCTTTTTTACGTCCTTCAAAGTGATGTAGGTGGGCATGCGGGCGGCCACGGCGCGGACGCGGGCAGCGACCTTAGCAGAATCCGAAAGATCCGGGCGGGTCAGGCCGAACACCTCCAGCAGCCGGTCCAGGTGAATCCACGCGGTAGCGCTGTTGTAAAAGGACAAGCCGGCTTCCACTTCCTCGGAAGGCAGCGCGAGGCCTTCCACCAGGCGGGGGCGCCCGTCCACACGGGCCAGACCGCCGCCGCGATCTTCAAACTGGCGGGCGATGACTTCGAAGCTGAGCGCCGCGCCCCGCTCGATGTGCCAGCCGAGCAAGCCCGGATCCACATTCGCCCCGAGCGTGTCGATGTTGTGCATCATCAGGTACTGCAATTGCGGCCGGGCCGCGAGCAGGCGCTCCAGCACGCCGTTGCGCAGCATGTTGGGAATCTCATACCAGTGCCCGGTGGGATGCAGACACTGGAGCGGCAGATTGCCGGTGTAGTCGGAACCTTCGCCGGCATGCTGTGCCCAAGCTATGAGGGCTGCGTGCAGGCTTTCGCGCACTTTCTGTTTCTGCTCATCGAGGAGCTGCTGCGGCGTTTCCTCCCAGGCGAACTTCAGATCGCGGGCCATGGGGACCAGCCGCAGGCCGACCGATCGCCCAGGCGACAGAAACAGGTGCGAGCTGTCGAGTTGTTCGCGATCGACCCATTCGGCGATGGCGCCTTGGGTCAAATAGCTGGTGGTGATAACGTGGGGCAGGGGCGTCCCGCACAGGGAGTTGGTGCGGCGGCTTTTCGCCAGATGCACCTCGATGAAGTTGCGGTGACGGCCCGCAAACCGGGCGAAGGGGCTGAGCGCCTTGACCACGCCGGCGCCGCGGGTCCAGCGGGTGCCGATACCGCCGGCCAGCGAAATCACGGCCACCCGGCCCTGGCGCAGAGCCTCCATTCCAGTGTCCCGGTAGCGGCTGGCAGCCCCGTCTTCGGCATGCCACACATCCGGGTCTTCCACATCGCGGATATCGGCGCTGGCGGGAAGCCTGTTTTGCGCCAGACCGATACGGCCGCGGCGCAGATCCGCCCGAATCTGCTCGTGTTCGGAACTGTCAAACCCCAATTCCGGCAGCAGCTCGTTGAGGGTGCGGCTCTGATCGCCTGCCGCGGCGGCGCTCCGCGGCAGCAAAACGTCGAACACGTTCTGCACCACGGGACGCAGTTCGTCGTTCTGCCGGCATTCGGTGGCGAGGAGGGCGAGTTCGGCTTTGCGCGCGTCGGGCAGCAGGCGAGTATCGGTTCTAACCAGCGCCGGAATGAAGAGGGTGTAGTAGGCGGCCGGCATGAGAGCGGCGTGTTCCTCGAGCAAGCGGGCCTCGGTACCGCGTTGGTTGATGGCGAAATCGTACACCACCGGCTCCATGGCAAACGGCACGGCCCGTTCGAGCCGCCGCTTGGTCGAGCGCATCAACGCGCCCAGCCGCTCCTGCGCCTGCGGCCGGACTTTGGGGTCGAACATGAATCCCATGCCGCCACCGGCCATCCCGCCCAGCATCCAGAAGCCATAGAAACCACGCCCAAACTCGGCACGGACGGCATGGATGAGCGTTTCGGTGTAGAGATTGCTGGCCCACGGGATGATGGTTTGGATGGGCCCGAAAAAGTTGCGTTCGGTGGCTGCCCCGAGGGCTGGAATGTCGCCGGCTTTCAGGCACGCCAGAATCTCGTCGAAGATGGCGATGGCCTGCTGGCGGCCCTGCCATTCCGCCTCCGCGCGGAGCAGGTATTTCTCGGTCACCATTTCGAGGATCGGCCCCACGTCCTGCGCCATGCCACCGTGCACCAGGACCAGGCTGTTCTCGAGTTTCTCCCTGGAGGCGGGCGGCACTTCTTCGTTGGTGAGGACGTGATGGCGCGGCAGCAGACAACCGCGGCTGATGCCGAATTCGGGGTCGGGTTCAGCCGCCAGCACGCCTTGAATCACTTTCATCCCCGGCCAGACACCGCCGGAATCCTGCCAGCCTCCGCCCGAACCGCCCAGCCATTCGCCCAGAATCGCGCGTCCAGCCACCAGGCGGCGCTCGTTCTCCGCCAAGGTTCCGGTGAGCGTGCGCACCTGGCCGGTGGCCCGCATGGAGACCGCGATGATGGAAGCCAGCAGATTGGTGGAAACCGCCAGCCGGGAGCCTTTGGGGATTCCCCTGACGTGGGTGACGATCTCTAAGCCGTGGCCCGGTACTCCGGTCAGCGCGGCCAAGACGTCGGAAAGGGGCTGGCGCGCCCCTTCCAATCCTGGAGGAACGATGCCGGCGGCGATGATCCCGGCTTTGAGCAGTCCCAGGTAGTCGCGCGCAAAATCGAAAACCTCGGCTAAGGAAGCGACGTCGGAGCTCGCATTCAGGTCGACGCTGGTCAGGCGGAGCACCGGCTCGTCAATCGCTCTGAGGTACACATCGATGGGCGGTTGCGGGCGTGGCGAGCCGGAGCTGCGCAGGGCCAGATCGATGGAGACATTGAGCACCCGCGCGCCTTCCGGGTAATCCATGCCGAGGAAGAAAATATCGCTCCAGCCGCTGTGGCTGAGGTCCATGCGGACCGGGGTGGATTCGCGGAGGATCGGAAAAGCGCCACGCCCGCCGGGACGTTCGAGCAGTTCGGGACGGATGGTCAGCGGGTAATCGGCCGGATGCCCGATGCGGGACATCCACTGGTTGCCGCGCACGGCCCGCACGCTGCGGCGAACCTGAGCCGCCAGCGTCTGGAAGGCGAGCCCCTGATAGGCGGCGGCCAGGGCGCTCGACAGAGCGGCGGTCGGTCCGGCGGCCGAGAAAGCCAGCACCGTGTCGATGGCTTCATGAAAACGGCGCTGGAGAATGTGATCGAGGGCGGCCGGCGGCGCGGGTTTTCCGGCCGGCACACCGGCTTTGTACGGTAAATGGAAGCGATGAATCGAGTATAGAAAAAACTCTGCCCGCACCCGTTCGTACAGGTTGTCGCTTTCGCGGCGGAACCGGTCCAGCGCGGCGGCCTCGGCCACCAATTGCGCGACGCTTGCCTGCGCGGAAAAGCCATCGAGCGGCCGGTTCCTGCGGTCGGCGGCAGCGGCGGTGATGATGCCGATCAGCTCACTCATCGCGGATTTGAGTCCACCGGGTCTTCCATCGCCCGGGTGGCCAACAGCTCCAGCAGGGTGGCCAGCACTTGCTCGCGATCGCGGCCAGTCAGGGCCAGCGCCATCTGGGCGGTCAAAAGGCCGTAGCGAACCCCCACGTCATACCGGCGGTTGCTCTCTTCCAACGCGAGATACTGCTCGCGGCGCGCCAATTGATTCAGCACGCTGGACAGCGTGACCCGGCTCTCCTCCGCCCGCAAACCATGTTCGAGAAGGTCCATTACGCCGGCGGTTAAGACATGCATGCCGAAAAAGCAGAGGTAATACCCGGCGCGAAGTCCGGGGACGATCAGGTGCTCTTCGGCCTCGGTCGGGGTTGGCTTCTCCTTGACCACCTCAACGCGGTAGAGTTCGGGCCGTCCGGCGACCGGTTGGCCCCCCACTACACCGTAGTGGCCGATGTGGTTTTCGCGGGTTGGCTGCACCGCGGAAACCGCGCAGTTCTCCCGCTCGGCTAGAGCCACTAGGCGGCAGGCCGGACGTCCGTGTGAATTGCCCAAATAGACGTGGTCGCCGACCAGGTGCAGAAACGGATCGTTGCCCGTAAACGAGCGGGCGCAGAAGACGGCTTGCGCGTAACCGCCCGGCGATGACTGTTCGATGAACTGGACCCGCTGAACGAGGTCGCCAGCCGCCCGCGCATAGGAAGCCCGATCTCCGGGGGCAACGATCATGCACGCCTCTTCAATCGGCGCGGCAAATACCTCTTCCAGCAGAATGCGGAGGATTGGTTTCTCGATCCCGTCGCGGTCAATCAGCACTTGCAACGGCAGCGCGCGCTGGTGAACACCAGCGGCGGTGATGACGGCTTTGCGAACATTCATGGCTTGAGCCGAGGGAGCGGCGCATTGCCTATTGTTTCATGCTTCGCGCCGGGACAGAACCGAAAAAATGGAGGCCCATAAACAGATGGCCCGACTCCCCGCAGGGGTCGGGCCATGGATTGAAACGGAAGACCTTTGCGCCGGTTGAAACCTTACTTCGCGAAGCGGCGGCGGGTCACCAGACCGAGCAGGCCTGCACCCACCAGCGCGAACATCGCCGGCTCAGGCGATACACCGCCACCGTCCGGGGTTGCGTTGAGCGCAACCGAGTCGAAACCGGATTGATTCGTTGTGGAAGTCAGGGCGATCGTAATCACGTCGCCGACGTACGAGCTGTAGAGCGCATTCGCCGTATCGAAGGTGAGCGTCCAGGTCGACCACCCCCCCGCAATCGGGGCGACACCCGTGGCCGCACCTACTTCAGTCGAGTTCGCAAACAGGTAAACTTCCGCTCCGAAGGCCAAATCAACACGGGCACCGACATCCACAGACAGTTGATAAGTCGTATTCGCAGCCACAACATTGCTCAGCGCCTGTTCGAGAACGCCGCCAGTGTTGGCCCACCCGATTTGTGAGCCTTCGCCGGACGGACCATACGTGCCCTGGGCTGGCTCGATCTGATTCGCAGAACCAACGACGGTCCAATCGAGGGGAGTGCAGCCGACTCCTGGCGTCGGACACACCGGACTCTCAAACGACGGGTTTCCGATCGGAACAGCACCGGCCCAGACTCCGGACGTCGCAACAAAAAGCATCACCAAGAGGGCGATTCCGAAACTCTTTCGCATTTTCAATCCTCCGCTTCTTCCTCAGTAGAAATATCGATAACGCATGCATCCACTTTCGGATGCTTTTGTAGGTTAGCCGAAAACCTGATCCGGCGTCAAGTACTTTTGGCGGATTTCCCGCTGGGGTTGAGCGTAGGACCAATAATGCCGGTTTCTCAAGCCGCATAGTACTTTTGAGAACATCGGCAAGGAGCAAGCTGGTTTTGGTCGTCTACAAGAACAGATAGTGTATATAAATCAGTAGGTTATGGCCTGAAAAAGACGAACGGTGGAGGGTGGGGCTTGGGCTGAGAACAGGCGGCCGATCTCAAGCTCGCATTCTGGGACCAATAGTACTAAAGGCTGAGCGAAACGGGTGCGACGTGAATTCTCGCAGCCGAGTCTCCGCGACCTCGGCGCGCTGCCGCTGCTCCTCCAAGAGATTCTGATAGTGCCCCGCCTGCGAGGCCGCTTCCTGCAGCCGGTTCTCCGCGTCCTGGGCGCGCTGCCGCTGCTCCTCCAACAGATTCTGGTAGTGCCCCGCCTGCGAGGCCGCTTCCTGCAGCCGGTTCTCCGCGACCTCGGCGCGCTGCCGCTGCTCTTCCAAGAGATTCTCGTAGTGCCCCGCCTGTGAGGCCGCTTCCTGCAGCCGGTTCTCTGCGTCCTGGGCGCGCTGCCGCTGCTCCTCCAAGAGATTCTGGTAGTGCCCCGCCTGCGAGGCCGCTTCCTGCAGCCGGTTCTCCGCGTCCTGGGCGCGCTGCCGCTGCTCCTCCAGCAGATTCTTGTAATGCGCCCCCTGCGAAGCCGCTTCCTGCAACCGGTTCTCCGCGTCCTGGGCGCGCTGCCGCTGCTCCTCCAACAGATTCTTGTAATGCGCCCCCTGCGA
>Ga0187862_10000589_pt1 | contig 41268 bp, 32 predicted proteins | sample June2016WEW_10_1_FD_133003 | JGI IMG/M metagenome (GOLD analysis project Ga0187862, IMG submission 133003) | Peatland microbial communities from SPRUCE experiment site at the Marcell Experimental Forest, Minnesota, USA - June2016WEW_10_150 | ecosystem: Environmental > Terrestrial > Soil >... | reverse complement strand
GTGCCGAAGGTGTCAATCATCAACGAGACAGGTTCAGCTATCCCAATGCTGTACGCAACCTGAACTTCGACCCGATCCGCAAGATCGGCGGCAACAATGTTTTTGGCAACATACCTCGCCATATAGGACGCAGTTCGGTCTACCTTCGAGGGGTCCTTGCCCGAGAAGCCGCCTCCGCCGTGACTGCCCTGGCCCCCGTATGTATCGGCGATGATTTTTCTTCCGGTAAGACCGCAATCCCCCATCGGGCCGCCGACAACAAATCGTCCAGTGGTATTGATATAGAACTTGGTTTTCGAGTCGAGCAACCCCTCCGGGATTACTTTCTTTATGACCTCTTCTATGATTCCCTCGCGCAACTTAGAGTAACTCACGTGCGGCGTGTGCTGGGCGGCGACAACCACCGTGTCCACTCTTTTTGGTTTGTGATCGAGATATTCGACCGTTACCTGGCTTTTTCCATCAGGCCGAAGAAAATCCACCATTCCGTTTTTCCGAACTTCGGCGAGTTTTCGGGAAATCCGATGAGCATAGTAAATCGGCATGGGCATTAGCACAGGCGTTTCGTTACAGGCATAGCCGAACATCAACCCCTGGTCTCCAGCGCCCTGCTCTTCGAACAGTCCTTCGCCGGCGTTGACGCCTATCGCGATATCAGGCGACTGTTTATCGATGCTGGTAATTACCGCGCAAGTTTCCCAGTCGAAACCCATAGAGGAATCGTTGTACCCGATATCTTTTATGGTATCTCTAACAATATGGGGAATATCGACGTAGGTGGAGGTCGTAATCTCGCCTGCAACAAAAGCAAGCCCGGTTGTTACAAGGGTTTCACAGGCGACACGCGCTGTTTGGTCTTCAGTGATAATCGCGTCAAGAACGGCATCCGAGATTTGGTCGGCTACTTTGTCGGGATGGCCTTCCGTCACGGATTCGGACGTAAACAAATAACTCCTCATTGACATCTGGAAAAATCTCCTCTTTCAGGCCACCGCATCCGGCCCCGCCTCGCGAAGCGTCGAGAACTCAACGCGGGCCGGTGCGGGAAACTTGTCCTGAGCTTGTCGAAGGATGTGCCGCCGAGCGGCTCTTCAGTTTTTGAAGTGTTTCTGTAACCACACATAAAACAAGTTCGCTTCTTAAGTAAACCTAATCCCGCCTTTGGCCGGACTTATCAGATGCTTCTGGATGGTCACCAACTAAAGAATCGACCTATTTAACCACTGCCAGATCGATCATGGCTTTGTCGGCGCATTTTCTGTTTTGCGAATCCACCAGGACTACAATAGGTTTATGCGCTGCGGCTTCAGCTTCGCTATAATTTGCATAGGTGGCGATTATTATCAGATCGCCCGGAGCCCCCATTCGAGCAGCCGCCCCGTTAAGGCAGATATCCCCTCTCCCTGCCGGACCTGCAATCGCGTACGTGTCAAATCTCGCACCATTGTAAATATTATAAACCTTGATCTGTTCGTAAGGCAGTATTTCGGCCGCCTCCATAAGATCGGAGTCTATCGTCAGGCTGCCTTCATAGTTGAGATTGGCATCCGTTATACGGACACGATGGATTTTGGATTTAAGCAAGGTCCTTTGCATGACTCTCCTCCCGGCAGACATCGTTTAACGTCAGGTTCAACTGGAACAGGTTGAGACTCAGAAGCAGATTTAGCAGCAAAGCCAGGCACCAAGCACGTAGGAGCTTCTTGCCGTGAGGATCGACATCGAGCTTGTTTTAACCTTTTCTGCGCTAGCTGCATCTCGTCAAACTCCTCGATGATGCGCAATAATTTTCTTAGCTTTTCAAAACCGCCGGCCTCCAAGTGCCCGCACCTGAACGGCCGTCCACACGGCACCCATGATTCGATATTGTCCCGGTCTCACGCGAGATCCGGGCGGAACCCGCAACACAAACGAATAATAATTACCAAAAAAACCTAATTTTAGTCAAGTTCTATGACGGAATTTCGCAACAAAACCTTTAATAAATAATGAATTGCCTCCCGGTGCAGAACCCCGCTCTCGACACTCCGCGAGATTTTTTCCTTCCCACCTTTCCGATCTCAATTTATACTCCGCCGGGAAATCTGAGGAACAGATTCTAAAAATATCAATAAAAGGATTAGGATTTATGGGTGTCTATGAGCGGCAACTAGGACTGGTTGCCCCCTACTGGCGCAAGATTGCGCTCGCGATGCTGTGCATGGCCCTGGTGGCTGCCTGTGGCACGGCAGGCCTCTATCTTATCAAGCCGGCTTTCGATGACCTGATTGTCAAGAAAAACAAGGAGATGCTGGACCTGCTATGCATGGCCTTGCTCGTCATCTTTGCCGTCAAAGGCGCCTCTTTATGCGGCAACGCCTATCTCATGAGCTACGTCAGTCAGCGAATAATAACCAAGCTCAGAGAAGACGTTTACAATCACATACAGCGCCTGCCCGTTCCCTATCTGGACAAGATGAAAACGGGGAACCTGATGTCCCGCATACTCAATGATGTGGGCGCTTTACAGAGCACGCTTTCCGAGTCGGTGACGGGAACAATAAAGGAAACTTTCAGCGTAATCGGCTGTGTCGGCATCATGTTCTACATGGATTGGCAGCTTGCAATTGCAGCGATGCTCATTGTGCCTGTGGCCTTTCTCCCGATTTTCAAGGTCGGCAAGATGTTGCGAAGGACCGGCGCCAAGGCTCAGCAAAGCATGGCCGACCTCTCCGTCATAATGCACGAGACAATAGCCGGAAACCGGATAGTAAAGGCTTTCGGCATGGAGGCCTATGAAAAAAACCGCTTTCGCCATGAAAATGAAAGACTTTTGAAGCAGACCATGAAAGCGGTGCTCGTTCGCGCTATCAACAGCGCGGCAATGGAATTCCTCGGCGGACTGGGCATAGTCTCAATTTTATTATATGGGGGTTACCAGATTATTAGCGGAAAAATGACAGGAGGAAACCTCTTCTCTTTTCTCGGCGCTCTTATCAGCCTCTATGAACCGGTTAAACGCCTGGCGAACATGTATTCTTCCATCCAGATGGGATTGGCGGCAGCGGACAGGGTTTATGAACTTTTGGATCAGCCCACCGAAATAGTCGACCAACCCCATGCGATGACCCTTGAACCTGTCAGGGAACATATAGAATTCAGGAATGTCTCCTTCAGTTACGGGGCAAAACCGGTCCTATCGGGGATCAACTTCACGGTTGAGGCGGGACAGGTTGTAGCAGTGGTTGGCATGAGCGGGGCGGGCAAGACCACCCTGATAAACCTGATCCCCAGGTTCTATGAGGTCACGGAAGGGACTATTCTCATTGACGGAATCGATATCCGCGACGTAACCCTTGCATCCCTGCGTTCTCGGATCGCCATTGTCACCCAACAGTCCATCCTCTTTAATGACAGCTTCAAGAACAATATCGCGTACGGTGACATCCGTAAAAGCGATGATGAAATAATTGCGGCGGCCAAAGCGGCTAACGCATATGATTTCATAATGAAACTTCCCAGGCAATTCGAAACCAACGTCGGTGAGCAGGGGATCAGGCTCTCGGGAGGGGAACGCCAGCGAATTTGTATCGCACGCGCTCTGCTCAAGGATGCTCCGATCCTCATACTCGATGAAGCCACCTCCTCGCTTGACAGCGACTCAGAACTCGAGGTCCAGAAAGCCCTCGAAAACCTCATGAGGGGCAGAACGACGCTCGTAATAGCGCACCGCCTTTCGACCATCAAGAATGCCGATTGTATAATAACCCTGGCAAACGGGAAAATTGTCGCTCAGGGCTGCCACTCCGAGTTGATGACGCTGGACAGTGAATACCGAAGGCTCTATCAGTTGCAGTTCTCCCAATTCTCCAAAGATGACCGGGGAATTGCTCTCAGAAATCCCTGAGACGAAAATGAAACCGATCACCTCAAAGGAGTGCTCTCCCGGTAGCTGGATAATCTTTTCCTATTTTTTCAACATAGACGGCAAAGCGAGCTCGCAGCACATAGATGACCGAATCCCGCATCTGGCATCACTCGGTGTAAAACCCTTCATCGTTTCCAGCATCTGTGCAGAGCGAAAGCTCGATGTCGCTCACTTCAGGGTCCCGTCCGTTGCGCCTTCGGGAGTGCGCTTCGAACTCAGATATCTCGCGCGAAGAAACAAAGTCTTGAAATTCGCGGCCATTCCCCTGCTGATGACGATCCTTCCGCTCTATCTCATCGAAAAAACCATTATCAATCTGGAGAGCGAGTGGTCGTGGTTTCCGCTGGCTTTCCTGCGCGGGCTGCTGTTGTGCAGGGAATGTCACCCCGAGCTGATCTATTCGACAGGCGGACCGCCGAGCGCCCACCTCGCGGCGGGCCTCCTCGCCCGTTGGGTAAAGATGCCGTGGATTGCGGAGCTTCAGGACCCGATCGTGTTCAAGGACTGGAAAAGGAGCACTACCGCCTTGAAGATAAATTCAAGGCTTGAGCGGTTTATTCTCCGGAACGCCTCGGCAGTCGTTTTTCTGACAGAGGGCGCCAGAGAAAGGGCGGTCCGAAGAACCGCAGCCGATGCCGCCAAGACCCACGTAATCTATCCGGGCGCTTGTGCGGCCGACGAGCCGCAAGCCATCTATTCGAAAACAGATTTGTGCCGTTTTGCCCATTTCGGGTCGCTAGGAGGCTCGCGCAACCCGGGGACATTTCTCGAAGGGCTTAAAATCGTGCTCGATCAAAACCCCCAATTGATCGAAAAAGTGCGATTCGACCTTTACGGCACGACTGACAGCTTCTCCGAAAAACTCATTGCCAGGTTTAAGTATCGGAAAGTCGTCACCGATTTCGGAAAAGTTCCAAGGCTGGACGCCCTGAGAGCAATGAGAAAAAGCGATGCGCTCATACTGATACAAAATTTGGACGACCTGTCCTATGAGACGATCCCGTCGAAGGTTTACGAGTATCTCCGGACTGACAGGCCCATTTTGGGGCTCATCTACAAAAACCCTCAGTTGGAGAAGATACTCCTCGAACAGGGGCATTTCCCAGTGGAAGCCGATTCCCCGGCCGAGATAAGCGTCCGGATAACTCAAATTCTGGAACGATGGGACAGAGGGGATCCGGATGCGCGAAGTTTCCCCGATTCTCCTTACACAGTTCGGGATGCGGCAGAAAAGCTGCTGGCAATATCAACGGAGTGCTTCAGAGGGCTGTAAACGATGGCGCGCACGGATGTCACAATCCAACAGGCCTCGTTGGATCAAAAGGTCCAGTATCAGGCTTGCGTTTTCCTCCTCCGAGTTTGCGACGGTATCCAGCGTGATCTCCGCCTGGAGCGGCGTCTCATAGGGATCGTCAATCCCGGTAAAACCAGTCAGGAGCCCCTGGCGCGCTTTAGCATACAGTCCCTTTGGGTCCCGTTGCTCGCAGACCTCTAAGGGAGTATCGACATAGACCTCGATGAAGCGGCCCTTTTCCATCATACCGCGCACCTCATCGCGAATTGCCCGATAGGGGCTGATTGCCGCACATACGACAAAGCCGCCATGGCGCACGATCTCAGAGGCCACGAAGCCGATGCGCCTTATGTTGAGGTCACGGTCCTCTTTGCTGAATCCCAATCCTTTGGACAGATGAGTGCGAACCACGTCACCGTCGAGCATCGTCACCCGGCGGCCCTGCTCAAGGACTAAGCGCACCAGCGTCTCAGCGGTGGTGGATTTTCCCGAGGCGCTCAGGCCAGTAAACCAAATACATGCTCCCTGACGATATCGTTCATTCGGAACCAGAGACTGCATATAAGCCATTCCCCGCAAGTTGGTTTGTGAATAAGCTGTTACCCCGGGATTTGGGCTGGCCGCACCGATGGACAGAGCGGCAGGTTTTATCGGGGTTGGAAATCTCCCGGAATCTCCATTACTCCTTTCTGTTAATTTAGCAAAGTCCTTTTTTCATGGGATCTCTTCCCGACGTTGGCGTTCCTCCACAGGGTCGGATTCTGCACTCGACCATGGCCGACACTCATATAAGTTCGCGTCCATCAAGCAGATCAAGCCAGATCCGAGTGAGCGTCGATGCCTGCGCGCACTTGATCGGTTGGTTTTTCAGGTGAAGATCGCTTGCATGATCGTCGATTGTGAGGTATCCAAAGAGGTTTGCCGGACCTACTCAATACGAAGAGCCAAACTTAGGCAGGCACCAAGGAGAAACAATGCCCAGGCATCACGTCATCATTTCAGGCACCGGACGCGCTGGCACGACCTTCCTGGTCCAGTTGCTCACAGCACTTAAACTGGACACTGGCTTCGAAAATCCTGCATCGGGTATATCTCCGGAAAGCAACGCCGGAATGGAGCTTGATATCAGGCAGGCGAATGCGCCTTACATTATAAAAAGCCCGTGGCTGTGCGATCACTTGGACGAAGCTATCCGAGGTAATCCGATCATCATTGACCATGCCATAGTCCCAATAAGGGACTTATATTCAGCTGCCGAAAGCAGGAGAGCGGTATCCAAGAAGTCTGCCCTTTCCAGCCGTCCAGATGATGATGTGCCCGGAGGTCTTTGGCATACAAAGGTGCCCGAAAAACAAGAGTCCGTCCTCACCCGACAGCTCTACAACCTGTTTTTTGTTATAGCGAAACACGATATCCCAGTCACTCTGCTTCACTTCCCTCGCCTGGTAAACGAGCCGGAGTATCTTTACAAAAAGATCGCGTTTCTGTTACCCAACATTGGCTACGACGTGTTCCTGCAATACTTCCGCGAGGTAGGCAAACCGGAGTTGGTACATGATTTCAAACCAATTTTGAATGCTGAGGCTTCCGCAAATCGAGAAGAGGTGTTAAGCGAACAACCTCCTGTGCCCCCGTTGCGTTACGTTTCCGATGTCGTTTCACCTGCGGCGGCGAAAGGCGCTCTATCCGGATTATTACACAGAGTAGCGCGATGGGGGATCAAAAGGAAAGGCAGCAGAAGAATAAACCAAATCAAGAAAGAACAATAAAATGCCGTAATCGGCTGAAAAAGAGGAACAGGTTAGATCATGTTCAATATCCTGGATCATCCAATCACCTTTTCAAAACCGAGAAGAGTTGCTCAAGACGCTTGGCTAGAACACATTCCATTCGCATTCACAATTATGGACATTCACAGGCCTGGGGTTTTCGTAGAATTGGGAACCCACGGAGGGACATCTTATTGTGCATTCTGCCAGGCTACAACTGAATTAATGCTCCCTACAAAATGCTATGCTGTGGATACCTGGAAGGGGGACGAACATGCAGGATTTTATGCCAAGGAGGTATTCGAAGAACTGAATGCTTATCATGCAGCCAACTATTCGCATTTTTCAAGCCTCATGCGTATGACTTTCGATGAAGCTTCGAGATATTTTATGGAGGGCACTATTGATTTGCTACATATCGATGGCTGCCACTTGTACGATGCAGTAAGGCGTGACTTTGATACCTGGCTACCAAAGATGAGTTCGCGAGGGGTTGTTTTACTACATGATTCGTTTGTTCGGGAAAGAGATTTCGGAGTAGGACTACTCATGGAGGAATTGCGCTCCCACTATCCAGTATTTGAATTCACTCATGGATGGGGATTAGGTGTTGTTGGAGTTGGCCCCCTGTTAGCCAGTGAGCCTGTATTCGATCTGTTCAAGGCAGATGACCGAGAGACAGTCGCCATAAGAACGCTTTTTTCTGCACTGGGAGTAAGAATTGCCTGCGAAACCACATTAGCCGAGAGTTTGGCTCGAATCAACGTCCTAGAAAGCAAGTTGGAACGGAAAAAAAGGTTTTTCCGCAGATTCTAGCCCGCGAAGCGCTCTATTCGGGCAAGACCACATCTCGCGTAGCCTCGATCAATTCAGGTTATAGCCATGGCGGCGGAGGAACTCCTTCAGCCTCTCAAATCTCCGATTAAAAGCCCACCTCTTAAATACTCCCCGCGGCATTTGGGACTCGATCACCCTGACACGGTTGGATATTCTGTATTGCAGGCCGGGACTCAAATCACCTCCTGGATTGCGGGCCGCAAAGCCCACCCGGTCTTGGGTCACATCACCTAAATAACCTTCGATGACCCTTAATTGCCGTTGCCTGGGATGAGTCCGCTCGAGGCGACAGGAATATTTGGTTTCAAGTTTCCTGCGGTTTTCCTTCATGATTTTCCGGGTGTCGTTTCCGATCCGGTCGAACGAGCCCCCTCCCCTATGATAGACGAATACGTCTTCCGCGCACATCAACTTATACCCGGCGCGGCGCGCGCGCAGGCAATAATCGTCATCTTCGTAAAAGCCGAGCCCGAAATCCTCATCGAGCATCCCGACCCGGTCAAGAACATCGCGGCGCAGGGCCACACAGAAAAATGACAGCATCTCCGTTTCGAACCTTCCTCCCCGGCTGTTTGAAACCCAGGTCAACCCCTCTTCGATTATCTCTTCGGGTGTAATCCCCCTGGTGAAAATTCTCTGCTCGTTTCCCACCGAGTTGGAAACCGGCCCTGCCAGCCCGATCACCCGATCTTGCGCCAGCGGAGCGGTCAGGCCCTCGATCCAGTTCCGCGTAACGACACAGTCGCTGTTCAGAAGAATCAAAAACGAGCCCGAGGCAATCTTGAGTCCGTCATTGTTGCCCCCGGCAAATCCCCGATTCGATTTGTTAAAGATGCACCTGAGCCGGGGTTCACGCTCCATCATGGCTCCAAGGTAAGCAGGCGTCTCATCGGATGAGTTATTGTCCACGACAATGACTTCGAAAGAGCCTCCGGCGCCATTTGTGAAAATGCTCTCCAGGCAGGGCGCCGTATTTTGGCGCAGTCCGTTGTGGCTGACGATTATAATGCTGGTCTCAGTCATAGGCGCTGCCGGGATACAATCTCACCCACGGTTCCGAACTGGTTTTCCACCTGTTTTCAGATCTATTATTCTGCGTATCTTCAAAAGCAGTCTCATAAGTTTGTGTATGGGATAATAACAATAAAACTGCAAATACGAACAATGGGCCATGATTCTTCCCGTTGCTTCTTCCCTGGTAATTATTCCTCGTCGCCAAAGTTTCACGGAACTGTAATGAACATCGAATCTCAGGTGAAATTTCATAACCGGGCTGATATGCAAGTACGGTTTCCCCAGGTACTCCTCTAGCAGGAGATACAGGTCATCGAGGTGAACCGACCGGGCAACGTTTTCCTTTGTTTTTTGTCCCGAATGAACCCGAAAGCAAGCGAGAGGTTCGGCTATAAATGCAAACCGGCCCTTTTCCAGAAGGTGAAGCCACATCTCCAAATCGACCAGATGTTGGTATCTTTCATCAAAGCCTCTCACGCAATCTGCCCTTCTGAACATTACGACCGTCGGTTCGCCTATCACATTATGTTCGTGAAGGCAGCGGTCGATGACCTCGGGTCCATCGGCGATGAAATCCGGAGGGAAGTGTGATGTAAGTCCCACAATTCTAGATTGTGAATCTATAAGGTGTCTTGCCGAGGCCACCAGTGAAACTGACGGATCCAAGTCCAACATACCGGCCATCCGTCCCAAAGCATTGTCGGAAGCAAGCATATCGTCGGCAAAAACAAACTTTATGTATTCTCCTCTCGCCTTCGAAAGGCATTTGTTCCAGTTGCCCACCAGGCCGAGGTTTCGTTCATTTTTTTCAAATGAAACTCTTTTGTCGTACAGAAACCGGCTGACTACCTCCTCTGTGTTGTCCCGGGAACAGTCGTCCACAATGAGCAGTTCAAAATCCGTAAACTTCTGACTCAAAATGGATTCGACTGCAAACGAAATATAGTGAGCGTAGTTATAGGTGGGTATGCAAACGCTGATTTTGGGAGCCATCGCCCTCTTTTCACTCTCCCGATTTACTGCTGGGGGTTATAGAGTATATCCATAAGGCCGGCAAGACTCTTCTCCCAGGGAGGCGGCGCTATTCCCAAACTCGCCTCGATCTTGCCGCAATCGAGCGCGGAATACATGGGTCTCGCTGCAACGGTCGGGTAGGAACTGCTGGGCACGGGCGACACTACGGCAATCCGGACTGATTCCCTTCGCCGCGCCTCATCCAGAATAGCCAAGGCAAAATGATACCACGTCGTGATGCCTTCTCCGCAGAAATGATAGGTTCCCCAGGGGACCTCTTCCGAACCTGCCAGGGCGCGCTCCCCGATTCGGACCAGGCATCCGGCAAGGTCAAAAGACCACGTGGGGCATCCGTACTGGTCGGAGACAACTTTCAATTCTTCCCGCTCTTTGCCGAGCTTAAGCATTGTCTTAACAAAATTCTGGCCCCTTGATCCGTAAAGCCATGAAGTCCGCACTATTAAGTGCCGGGCAAGCCGGGACCGGACAGCCTCTTCTCCCTCCCACTTGCTCAAGCCGTAAACGTTCAGAGGATCAGCGGCATCTTCTTCTAAATAGGGGCGGTTGGATTTACCATTGAAAACATAGTCCGTGGAAATATGGATAAGCGGTATTCCCAGCCTTTCGCACTCATCGGCAAGATTGGCCGGGCCATCCCGGTTAACCGCAAAGGCGGCCTCAGGTTCCGATTCGGCTTTATCTACGGCGGTATAGGCCGCGCAGTTCATCAGAAGGACGGGTGAACCGATTCCGCCCAGGACCGAACGAATGCTTTCCCTTTTCGTTATATCAATCAGAGGGATGTCGAGGGCTGCAACTTTGTGACCGGCGCTTTTCAACGACTCGACTACCTCCCAGCCAAGCATCCCGCCACTTCCAACGACTACTACATTGCAGTTCTTCATATGATCGGGAGTCATCCTCAAGCATCTTGAGCGGGTAAATCCGCCTCACGAAAAAAACTGCCTGTTGCATCCTTTTCAGAAATGATCCTCTCTCCATCAAAAGGCCAATTTATAGCCAGGTCGGGATCATCCCACCTTATACATCTTTCATATTCCGGAGCATAAAAATCGCTTGCTTTATAGAGAACTTCAGCCATCTGCGAAAGAGTCAGAAAACCATGGCCAAAACCGGGAGGTATATAGATTTGCAGCTTGTTTGATGCCGAAAGAGTCAGACTGAACCAGCGGCCGAACGTTGGTGAGGACCTTCTCAGGTCCACCACTACGTCCAGGACTTCTCCGCTGATGACACGAACCAGTTTCGCCTGGGGATTCTTTACCTGGTAATGAATGCCTCTGAGAGTACCGCGGCGGGACAATGAGTGATTGTCCTGCACAAATGAGACATCGATGCCAAGAGCGGCCAGAGTGTTTTTGTTGTAGCTTTCGAAGAAAAATCCCCTCTCGTCTACAAAGACACGTGGCTCCAGGACGATAATTCCAGAGATATACGCAGAAGACGCTTTCACTATCTACCCTCACATTAGTTGATCAAGCAGCACCCACGCTTTTATCATCATCGTCGCAAAAATGAAAGCTCAGGGAAGTTCTTGGGGAATTTCCGGAAAGATGGGGTTGTCAGAACCATGCAAAGGAAGATTCTCTTTTGGCAAAGTAATCAATCCCGCAAATAAGCTGATCATCCCGAATGCAAGGACGAAAAGATTTGCCGATAATATCCGCCTTATGTAATAACCTCCTCCGGCAAGCTCCCTCGGCAGGGAAAAGGCAAGCCAACCGTCGTGCCCGCTTCCGTCAGAGGCGTGCAGCCTGAAAGGCGCCCGGGGCGCCTCCACCACGACCTTTTTCCACCCGCCGCTTTGGCCGCCGGGATTAATCGGGATGGCCATCCCTCCGGATGGAAGTATTTCAAGAGAGATGCCGGGGCCGCCACCGGCTACGTCGAAAACGAGCCACCGAAAGCTGCCGGAAATGGGATTACTTAAGTATTCGGACCGGGAAAGTCCCTTATCTGCACTCCAAGAGCCTAGAACGCGCCTGTGGGGCAAGGTTGGCAATCCGGGAGGTATCGCGCCGGGGCTAAAACCCAAGCTTTCGGCAGGCTCGATAGCCAGCGGCGCCCTAATGCCGGCCGGAAGCACTCTACGAAGGACCGGGTCTGTTAAAACACTCATCAAAAAGTCTGCAGAATAAAAAGGAATATGGAACAGAGGCTTACCCACCAGTGAGGAGGGGTCCCCAGTCAGAACGTAACTTGCCGTGTTCACCTCCTGGATACCGCTCAAGCGGGGCTTTTCCAGCATAACGGTGGACTCTTTGAAGTGCAGAGCCGACATTGCGGTGCAAATAACGAGAATGGCTGCTCCCAGCCAGGTTGCCCCGCTGCGCCAAAAAGAGTTATTTGAAAGCGACCGATGCGCCGCGCAAAAATAAAACGTGATGACAAGATTTGCCAGTAGCCCAACAGCGTGAATATCCCTGTATCGACTTGCAGAACTCCCCCGGTACCAGGCAATGGGTACTGCCTGGAGGAGGGCCCAGACCCCCAAAGCCAGCAGCACCTGTGCTAATCGGGAGGTTTCTTTGGCGCGAAATTGGTTCCGGATCAGTATGAAAAAGGGGGACCAGACGATCGCAGCAAGTGCCCAATGGCGGAAAGGCCAGGCCGCTGTGTTGCCAAAAACTCGAGAAGAACCGATAAGATCGAATCTTTCGAATACGAATTTTTGTGAAACCGGCACAAGTTGATATCCCAAAATGGCAACCGCAATAATAACAACTATGGCCCATAAGGATTCTTTGAGGTTTTGGGTCCCTGATATGCAATTCAAGAGCAGCACGCAGGCAACCGCCAACAGGGCGACGAAACCCGTTGACAATGAGAACTGTCCAAATAGTGTCGCCGCCAAGCCCAAAAACCACGAGATGGTAAACGGCCTTGAACAGAGCAGCAGGACAATGGCGAGGACCGAAAAACCCAGCAGAAAATAGAAACAGGAATGCATGCCCCCTAAGGTATTTTCCCAACTAAAATGCAAAACACCGATAATGCCGATCATTATACAAAACACGGGAAGGTTTTTTCTGCCTGCAAGACGCCATAGGACCAGGCAAAAACCGGTGAGGATCAGCGAATATAGCAAGGAATCTACAACCATTACGACGATGGGGTCCCATTGTCCGTCCAGTTTGAGGAGCATTATGCTGAGCAGACGCGTTAAAAGGGGTCGATGCTCATTATAGGGTTGAAACAAGAGGGAGGGGTGCAGTTTGCCTTGCAGGACTGCAGGGTATAGAATGCCTTCGATACCCCATTGGTCCCAGAATGGAACATCGGATCCGAAAGCGTTTATAAGATTGAGCTTGGAGCCCCATATTAATAAGAAGAGCCCTGCAAGACAAAGGACCGGCCCAATGCCTGAAGAAGGCGCTCCAGCCCTTTCCAACGTGACCCTGTTTGCCGCAAAAAGCATGCAGCCTGTCAGGACCAACAGTAAACACGAAAACCAGGCGACTTCCTGCGTTGACCACTTGACCAGATGCAACGAGCAACCAGACATGACAATGCAAGTAATGAGGATAACGATTGTCTTGCTCTTTTGCATTCGCCGGCCCCCGACCTTTTAAAACAAATGCACGCAAATCCTTTGAGTAAGCGGCTTTGCGGAAGACGCCCTCACTTTTCCCCTCACATCAATGTCAATCAGGGTGCACACCTTTATCATCATCTGCGCAGAAATGAAAGGTCAGGAAACTTCTTGGGGACCTTCCGGCAGGAGGGTGTTCGCAAAGACGTGAATAGACTCATCCTCATTTAACAGAGTAATCAATCCGGAAAGTAAGCTGACCATCCCTAGTACAAGGACGAAAAGATTTCCCGATAATATCCGCCTTATGTAATAGCCTCCTCCGGCAAGCTCCCTCGGCAGGGAAAAGGCAAGCCAGCCATGCTCGCTTCTGTCCGTGGCGTGCAGCCTGAAAGGCGCCCGGGGCGCCTCCACAACTACCGTTTTCCACCCGCTGCTTTGGCCGCCGAGACTAATCGGTATTACCGGGCCCTTTGATGGAAGTATTTCAAGTGAAATGCCGGCCCCCCCCCCAGCTATGTCGAAAACGAGCCACTGGAAGCTACTGGAAATGGGACAGCTTAAATATTCGGACCGGGGAAGCGCCTTATCCGCACTCCAGGATCCAAGAACGCTCCTGTGGGGCAAGGTTGGCAATTCAGAAGGCGTAGCGCCGGGGCTAAAACCGAAGCTTTCGGCAGGCTTGATAGCCAGCGGGGCACGAATGCTGACCGGAAGCACTTTGCGAAGGGTCGGGCTTGCTAAAACAGTTATCAAACTGTCTGCGAAAGGGGCAGGAATGTGGAACCGAGGCTGATCCACCAGTGAGGAGGGATCTCCTGTCAGAAGATATCTTGCCGTGTTCACCTCCTGGATGTCCCTGAATCCAGCAGTCCAAATATCGGAGGTATTGAAATGCATCACAGACATTCCGGTACAAGAGATGAGCATAGCTGCTCCCAGCCAGATTGCCCCGCGATACGAAGAAGAACGACTTAAAAGCGGCCAATGTGCGTCGAAAAGATAAAACGTGATAATAAGATTTACCAATACTCCAACGATCATAATATCCTTGTATCGTGGCGAAAGAGCCCCGCGAGACCAGGCAATCGCTGCTGCATGAAGAAGTGCCCAGATTCCCAAAGCCAGCAGGAACTGTGTTAATTGCGAGGTCCCTTTGACGCGAAATTGCTTCCGTATCAGTATGAAAAAGGGGGACCAGACGATCGCAGCAAGAGTCCAACTGGAAAGAGGCCAAGCTGCCATCGTGGCAAATACTCTAAATGAACCAATAGGATCGATTCTCTCGAATACGGCTTTTTGTGAAACCGGCACCAGTTGGTATTCTAGAATGGCAACTACAATAAGGACAACTAAGGCAGCGGAGGATTCTCTGAACTTTTGGGTCCCTGATATGCAATTAAGGAGCAGCATGCTGGCAACCGCAAATAGTGCAAGACAGCCGGTTGCCAATGAGAACTGCCCCAGCAGTGTTGCCGCCAGACCAAGAAACCACGGGATAGAAAACGGCCTCGAACAGAGCAGCAAAACAATCGCGAGGACCGAAAAACCCAACAGAAAATAGAAACAAGATTGAACGCCCCCCAGGGTATTTTCCCAGCCGAAGTGCAAAACACCAATAATGGCGATCATTATGCAAAATATGGGAAGGTTTCTCCTGCCGGCAAGACGCCAGAGAACCAGGCACAGACCAGTGAGGATTAGAGAATAAAACAGGGAATTTACGACCATTTCGACAATGGGGTCCCATTGCCCGTTCAGTTCGAAGAGCACGGTATTGAGCAGTCGCGTAAAAAGGATCCTATGTTCACCGTGGGGAAGAAACAATTTGGAGGGGTCCAGTGTGCCTTCCACGACTCCAGGGAATAGGAGGCCATCGATACCCCATTGGTCCCAGAACGGAATATCAGTTCCGAAAGCGTTGATAAGATCGAGCTTTGATCCCCAGACTAAAAAGAAGAGCCCTGCAAGACAAAGGACCGGCCCAATGCCAGCGGAAGGTGCTCCAGCCCTCTCCAATGTAATCCTGTTTGCCGCAAAAAGCATGCAGCCCATCAGAGCCAACAGTAAACACGAAAACCAGGCGACTTCCCGGGTTGACCACTTGACCAGATGCATTGAGCAACCTGAAGCAACTGTGCACGCAATGAAGAGAACAACTAAGACCTTCCTCTTTTGCATCCGTCGGCCCTCGACCTTTAAAACAAATGCAAGCAGATTCATTGAGTAAGCCGTTTCGGGTTCCGAGACCCGATGCCGCGGTTTTCTCGCTCCGTCCATAAGCAGGCGCTTACATAGCATGTTTGAGGCATTGCAGACAGTGCAAAGTTGGGATGTTCGGTCGAACTTTCTCTTCCGGCAGTGAATCCAAATGGATCGTTCCCTTTATGGCAGGCTCGTCCGGATGACTCAAAGGGTCTGCTCAAACCGGCGACATTGGAACTTGGCCAGGATTTTCGTTTGACAGAAAAGGAAACTCTGTCCTAAACTGCGCATGATTCCGGACGACAAAAGCTCGATCTTTCTCAGATTCGGAGCCGTTAGAACCGCCGGGTTACATGCATGAGTTCGAGCGCCGGGATCGCAGCGGTACCGTTGCATTCAAGGGATAGGCCGATACGGATAGATGGTTGCTGCCTCTGCTTTCATCTCAAGTCAACTTGACGGTCGAAATTCTCCCCCGAGGCAATCGCCGGGTACATCCTGGGCCCATGACGGGCAAGATCAGTCAACGCCTTACGCTCCCTCGGATGTCAGGCAGAGCGGATCGTTCGGTTTGCGTATTTACAAGCCGGGAATCTATGTGTTTAGTTTGTACCGGCCTGATTCTGGAGGAGAATATGCCGCTAATCACCAGCAGATCGGTTGAATTAACGACGCCCTGGTTTGACCTGGTTGCCAAAAGAATTCATGTTGACGAGCCCCCATACTACTCACTGCGTATGTCAGACTACGTCTCTGTCATTGCGTTGACAGCAGAACAACAAGTGGTGCTGGTGCGCCAGTACCGTCCGGCAGTTGAGTGCCACACGCTGGAACTGCCGAGCGGACACGTCGACGCGGACGAAACCCCTGAACAGTCGGCCCGCCGCGAGTTGACCGAGGAAACAGGTTACTACGCAGACAGCATGGAATTGCTCGGCGCTTTGCTGACAGACACAGGACGGCATGAAAACAGGTTGTGGTGCTTTCTTGCGCCGATGGTGATACCTTTGGATTCCGGTTATGATCCTGAGCCGGGGATAGAAACCGTTCTGGTTCATCGGCATGCCTTACTTGATATGATCTGCGCAGGCGAGTACAATCACGCTCTTAATCTGGCTGTCCTCATGATGGCTATTGCCAGGCATGGGCAGGAGCTGCTGCTGGATTTAAAATCAGGCCGGAAGGGTTAAGCTGCATTTATGACCACAGACTACAAGCAGGACAAGCTTGCCGAGTTGGCTTTTTTTTCCGGCCATGCTGAGGTGGATGAATACAATGTGTTTACTGAGTCAAGCACCCGGAAGTTGTTCGAGCGCTGTGTGCAGTTGGCTCGTATTAAACCTGCCACATTTGTAGCCGATATCGGCTGTGGCTCCGGGGTGTTCAGTCAACTTTTGCTCGACAGCAATGTTAACGCCATTGGACTCGACCTAAGCTATCCCCTGCTGGTTTTAGGCCGGCGCAAGTATCCGGGCGCAAGTTTTGTCGTTGGGGATGCAGAGTGCTTACCGCTTCCCACCGGCAAGGCAGACGGAGTATTGTTAAGCGGCATTATCCATCATTTGCCCGAACCATCTCAATGCGCCAGGGAGGTGTTCCGCATTCTCAAGCCGGGAGGGGCCTTCATAGCATTCGACCCCAATCGCCACAACCCTTTCATGTACCTTTACCGTGACCGCTCATCACCATTCTATAGTAGTACAGGAGTAACGCCTAACGAGCGCCCCGTAGTTCCGGAAAGGGTTAGAGCGATTTTCGCCGATGCCGGCTTTCAGGTTGCGCCTTCCGACTACATATCAATGAGCTATAGATATATAGCCGATTCGCGAATGAGATATCTGCTATCAATGTACAACACAATAGAGTCTATACTTTTTAGACTATGGATTTTGAAATACTATCGATCATTTGTACTTACTTATGGATTTAAACCATGACTAAACCAATAGATATATTAAATCGGGATGGATGTTCTTCAACATCGGATATTTGTGTAGTGGGTGGGGCCGGGCATGTTGGTCTGGGATTCTCGATTGTCCTCGCAAGCAAAGGTAAACGCATACTGGTCCTTGATATCAATACAGAGGCAATGGATTCTATTCAGCAGGGGAATATGCCCTTTCTTGAATCTGATGCCGAACCAATGTTGAGGGAAGTCCTGGCATCAAAAAGACTTCTATTCTCATCAAATGTGGCAGACGTTGCCACCGCTCCTATTATTATTATAACTATTGGAACGCCAATCGACGAATTCTTAAACCCTGACATGAAAGGGTTTATCAAATGCTTTGAAGAGATGCTGCCTTATCTCTCGGACGAACATCTTTTAATTTTGCGTTCAACGGTCTATCCTGGTATGACACATTGGCTGGAGGAGTTCTTTCACAGAAAAGGCTTACACCCCAGGATTGCATTCTGTCCGGAACGGATCGTTGAAGGACATGCAATTAAAGAATTGCAGACGCTTCCTCAGATTGTGAGTGGCACAACCCTGGAGGCTGAAAATGATGCTGCAGAACTCTTCTCATGGATTGCTCCAGGTATCGTTCGTCTTAAACCGATGGAAGCAGAGTTCGCCAAGCTATTTGCTAATGCCTATCGATACATTCAATTTGCTATTACTAACCAGTTCTATATGATGGCAAATTCCGCCGGATTGGATTACTGCAGGATTCTGGAAGGTATAAAACAAGACTATCCCAGGCTCAGAGACATTCCAATGGCTGGTTATGCAGCCGGCCCCTGTCTTTTGAAGGACACCATGCAGCTTACAGCCTTTTCCAATAACCTGTTCAACCTGGGGCATTCAGCAATGTTAATCAATGAAGGCCTGCCGCTATACGTTGTGAGTCAAATCGAAAAGAAATATCATTTGCATGAAAAGACTGTAGGGATTCTGGGTATGGCATTCAAAGCCGATTCCGATGATCCGCGCTCCTCACTAAGTTATAAACTGAAAAAGTTGTTGAAGCTGCGAGCTAAATGTGTCCTCACCACTGATCCCCTGGTGAGGGGTGACACTGACCTGGTCAGTTTGGAAGAAGTTATAGAGCAAAGCGACATCCTAATCCTTGCAACACCTCACTCGGCATATCGGCAATTGCATATTCAGAATAAACCGGTATTCGACATCTGGAATTTTTTTGGCGGAGGCAGTCAAACATGAAAACCCAGCTCCGAATTGGAGTGATAGGGATTGGTTTCGGACAGAAGGTACTCGTGCCCGCCTTCGCCGCCGAGCCTCACTGCAAACTTGCAGGGATCTGCGCCAGCGATTTTCAACGGGCGCGGCGTGTGGCTGACATGCTTGCTCTGCCAAAGGCTTATTGTAACTGGGAAGAACTCATCGCGGATCAGGATATCGATGTGGTTGGCATTGCCACGCCACCGTTGATTCAACCGGCTATTGCGGCGGCAGCATTCGCCAATGGCAAACACGTTTTCTGTGAAAAACCCATAGCGGGCAATCTCGAAAGCGCCAGTCAAATGCTGGCCGCTGCGCGCACTTCCGGAAAGGCCCACATGGTGGACTTCGAGTTTCCGGAGATCCCGGTATGGAAGCATGCAAAGGCTATTTTGGATTCGGGAACATTGGGCCAATTGACGCATGTTACTGTTTCCTGGCAAGTTGAAACATATGCCAGCCGGATGGGAATCCGTTCATGGAAAACTGACGCCAAGATGGGTGGTGGCGCCCTTAATTCTTTTGTATCCCACAGCTTTCATTATCTGGAATGGCTTTGCGGCCCAATTCGGAGGTTAAGCGCTCATCTGTTCTCGCCAGGCGGGACATCGGCAACCGGACTTGGAGACACACTGGCTGCGCTTTGGTTGGAACATCAAAATGGCGTGCCTTCTTCCCTGTGCGTCAGCAGCAGTGCTTTTCTCGGATCAGGACATCGGGTGGAGATTTATGGACAACAGGGAACCATCATTCTTGATAACCCCTCACGGGACTATGTCAGCGGCTTTAGCCTGTGGCATGGAACCAGGGAAACTAATAGACTCGAGTGCGTCTATCGGGGACAAATGGAAGATACTGAAACAGATGGCCGAATTGCTCCAGTAAATAGCCTGGTAAAGCGTCTGGTGAGGTGGGTGCGAGAGGGAATCCGAAGCGAACCTAATATTGAGGACGGATATCGCGTTCAACTACTCTTGGATGCAGCCTGTCGATCACATGTTAGCGGTCAAAAGATAGAAGTCGAATGAAGTCAAACTGTCACCTGAAAAGCGCTCAACATGAACTGGATATTCTTATTCCGGTTTACAATGAAGGCGATAACATTATAGCTGTCTTGCAATCGCTTGAACTCTATGTCAGGACACCTTTCCGTGTACTGATTTGTTATGATTTAGATGAGGATAATACGCTTGTTGAGTTAAAAAAGTTTTCATCATCTCGATTTGAAATTATCCCTGTAAAGAATACGGGACGTGGCGCACATGGTGCGGTATTGACTGGATTTGCATTTAGTAGAGCCAAGGCAGTCATAGTGTTTCCGGCTGACGACACTTTCAATGCACCGATATTGGACAAGATGTTTGATAAATTTCAAGAAGGAAATGATATAGTTGCAGCAAGCAGATTTGTGGATGGAGGTTCTATGGAAGGGTGTCCTTTCATGAAATCCATGTTGGTCCGCACTGCATCTTTAACGCTAAATAGGCTTGCAAAGATTCCAATCAAAGATTCAAGTAACGGTTTCCGGTTATTTTCAAGGCGACTGCTTGATAACATAATCATAGAGTCTAGCGTCGGTTTTAGTTATTCGATTGAACTTCTGGTAAAGTGTCATCGTCTTGGCTGGAATATTGGCGAGGTACCGGCATTATGGTTTGAACGTAAGCATGGAAAGAGCCGTTTTAGTCTTTTGAAGTGGATTCCATACTACCTTCGATGGTACTTCTATGCCTTTGAAACTACCTATCTTGAGCGAGGGAAAGAAACCGTAGCTCTAAAGAAATAGTTTTGACGATATTGCAATTCATTTTTTATTTAAGACAATCGTGGTTGTACTGCATGGTCGCCAAATGTGAAAGCGGGAAAATTTATGAGTAAGTCCTATTTAATAACTGGCGGTACCGGATTTTTAGGGAGTACTCTGGTTCGTCGTCTTGTCAATACAGGTCATCGAGTACGGGTACTTGACAGCAATTTGAGAGGAAACCCGAAACGGCTTCAGGATGTTTTGGCCGATATTGATTTAGTAGAGGCTGATATACGTGATCCGGCGCCTATCCAGCGTGCCTGCCGGGGAATGGATAGCGTTATTCACCTCGCTTACATCAACGGCACCGAGTTCTTCTATACCAAGCCGGAACTGGTGCTTGACGTTGCGGTCAACGGCATCATGAACGTATTGAACGCGTGCCGTAAGGCCGATTTGCCGGAACTCATCCTGGCTTCGAGCTCGGAAGTTTATCAGACACCTCCGACCATTCCGACCGATGAGTCCGTACCGCTGTCAATTCCTGACCCGCTCAACCCGCGATATTCGTACGGTGGCGGCAAAATTATCAGCGAACTGCTGGCGATCAATTATGGGCGCACCAACTTTGAACGTGTGACCATTTTCCGACCTCATAACGTCTATGGCCCTGATATGGGCCGGGAACACGTGATCCCGCAATTCCTGATGCGAATGAAGGAACTCTGCAAAAAGCCCGATGACCCGATTCGCTTTCCTATTCAAGGTACTGGCGAGGAGAGCCGTTCCTTCGTATTCATCGATGATTTCACTGATGGACTAATGACTGTACTGGAACGAGGCGAGCATCTTGGCATTTACAACATCGGGACCATGGAGGAAATTCCAATTGAACGACTCGCTCACCTCGCAGCAGATTATTATGGACGGCGGATTGAAGTTGTCCCGGGTGAACTGGCCAGAGGCAGCACAGCCCGGCGCTGCCCTGATATAACCAAATTGAGGATGCTGGGTTACCAACCCCGCTATTCTCTCCGGGATGGTCTTGCGATAACAGCGCAGTGGTACTATGAGAACACATAAAAAATCCATAAGATACATTCGAAAAATTTGACCAGCTATCAGGGAGCCGCCGGAATGAACACTCTAATAAAGTCTGTTGCCGGAACCAACTCAAGTGTTGTTGTCGAGTATTGCCAGGTCTGCAGTAATGACAGTCTGGAACCGATTCTTTTTTTGGGCTATTTGCCGCCCGTCAACAGGATGAATCCGATTGGGGAAAAACCTCGTGAGCAACCCAGCTATCCGGCTCAGTTGCTTTACTGCCCACAGTGTCACCTGGTGCAGCTCGGGTTGATTGTGGACCCACAGGTGCTCTTCCCTGCCGAATATCCTTATACCAGCAGCACTACAAAAATCCTGCGGGACAATTTCGCCGACTTGTACCGCGAATGCAAAAATGTCATCGAGTTGGGAACAGACGATCTTGTGGTGGACATCGGCTCAAATGACGGCAATCTGCTCGGGAATTTCAAAGATCATCACCGTGTCCTTGGGATCACACCGGAAAGAATTGGCGAAATTGCCATTGCGCGCGGCGTCCCTACTATTATCGACTATTTCACTCCGAAAGTAGTCGAAACTGTCCTGGCCCGGCACGGTCACGCAAAAATCGTCACCGCCACCAATGTATTTGCCCACATCGAAAATGTTAATACGGTGGTGGAGTGGATTATCAAATTAATGGCTCAGAAGGGTTTGTTCATCTCTGAATCACACTATTTGCTATCGCTTATACAGACCTTGCAGTACGACACCATCTACCACGAACACTTACGCTATTATTCTCTCCATAGTCTCAAATTCCTGCTGGAATCGCATGGGTTAGAAATCGTGCATGCGAAGCCAATCCCGACACACGGAGGATCTATTCGCGTTTATTCGGCACGCAGGGGAGATTTTCCGGTCCGTGATACCGTGAATCAGATGCTGGAGGCAGAGAAGTCAACCGTATTGGGGAAGGAGGCTCTGATGGAATTCAGGGACAGGGTGGTTCTTTCCAAACTTGAGTTGCAGGCTTTACTGCTGGGCATCAAGCAAAAAGGGCAGCGCATCTACGGTATCAGCGCCCCCTCTCGCGGCAGCACTTTGGTTAATTACGCCGGCCTGGATGATGGGATACTGGACTGCGTCCTGGAGATCAAAGGTTCCCACAAGATCGGCAAGTATCTTCCCGGCACATTGATCCCTGTCCTGGACGAGACAAGGCTTTATGAAGACCAACCCGAATATGCCCTGCTACTGTCGTGGCATATAGCGGACGAACTTATCCCAAAACTTAAGCAACAAGGTTTCCAGGGCAGTTTTATCGTGCCGCTGCCAAAGCCCGGTGTGGTTAAATGATTGATCGGTTGCTGAATGTTCCCAGTGGCAGAATCCCGGGCAGTGGTCCCCGTAAGGCGAAGGGGCCTCCGACTGGGGAAGCTGCCGGCCGGGACGGATCGCCAGAGGATTCCACGCTGTTCGGAACCTATTTCAGTGACATGGATAAACGCAAAAGCGGCCAGGCTCTCAGATTTTTCCTGCTTGTTTATATCATCGTCCTTGCCTATCCTTTTTATATTTCCCCTCTGGGCACCGGGCTCGACCCTTCCTGGATATTTGCGCTTAACCACCTGGTAAACTCGGACCTGTTATTCGGCAAAGACATAATCTTTACTTGCGGTCCCCTCGGTTTTCTCAATTGGCCACAGCCAATCGGCAGCAATCTATCGATCTCATTGATTTGCCACCTGAGTGTATGGCTCCTTTTTGCCTCCCTGCTCTTTTTGGGCGTCATTAAGCGGTTATTTTCCCTGGATCAGTTGTTCATATTCGCAATTGCTATGATACCTTTTGGGAGAATCACTTTTGACTATTTTATCGGCTTCCTGATTTTATTGCTTCTCTGTTTTTCATTATACCTGAGGAATTGGCTTCCCTGCTTTTTATTGGCCGTTTTGCTCACCCCCGCCCTGTTTTTCATGAAATTCACTTCAGGCTTATTTGCTCTTCCGGCAATTCTGGCGCTTTCTACTTTCGAGGTTTTCACGCACAGAAACAGGGGCCTTCTGCAACTCGGGTTGTCTTTAATCCTCATTCCATTGCTTTTTACCGGCGCTTACTTACTCTACAATCCTTCCTTCACTGATATGCTCGCCTACCTGAGAGGGTCTTTCGAACTATCATCGGGATATAGCGTAGGCATGAGCACGAGCGTTCCAGGAAGATGGTACGAAATATATTTCGCATTCGTTTTTGTCACTGCATATCTCTTTGTTTCTATTAAGCTTTATCGATCCGGACAACCATCTTTTTGGCTCTCCCTCGCTTTTCTTCCTTCGCTTTTCCTAGCTTTCAAGCATGGATTTGTCAGGCAGGACGGGCATGTTACCATTTTTTTCATCGCTGCTCTTTTCATCACTGCCCTGCTCCTGTTGTTCTCCGACTTGAGAAAAGCCAAAATGAAAGAAATGAAATATATTTTTCCAGTTTTAGTCATCCTTTGTTTTTTCGTTTATCAGCAGCGCTATCATTCCTTTCTTCTCGACCGGATATTTCCGGTTGCAAGCATAAAAAGAATCATCCAAACTTTTGACCTGAGAACTCAGGGTAAGGCTTTCCACCTCGAGAAAGATAAATTGCCGGAAGATATCCTTACCGAAATAGGCCGCGATAAGGTAGGGATTTTCCCTTGGGAGATTTCCTATGTGGCCGCAAACAATCTTGACTACTCTCCTTTACCGGTCATTCAATCCTACTGCGCGTTTACTTCATGTCTCGATAATCTCAACGCAGGTTTTCTAAGCGGCAGCAAAGGCCCTCCTTATCTCTTGATGGGTTTTGAAGATATTGACGGGCGGCATTGCCTGATAGATGTACCATCCACCTGGCTCTCTATCTACAAGTGGTATGAGCCTTGCCTGACTTCAGAATCCGTGCTCCTCCTCAAGAAAAGGGAGGTCCCACTGTTCGAAAGGCTTGAACCGGCCGGAGCGGTTGAGTATCGGAAGACCGAAAGTGTCCGCTTCCCTGAAAGCGAAGGGCCTTTATTGGTAAAGATATCGGTGGACCTTACCCTGACTGGCAAGTTGGTGAAGACGCTCTATAAAATTTTGCCAGTGGAAATGGCGCTAACAGATGATGCGGGGCGAGTGAGTATATTCAGGGTTATGCCCGACACACTGAGAAACGGCATATTTCTGAATTATCTCCCCCTGGATCTGCATGAAACCGGTCTGTTGCTGAACGGTACGGCAGCCAGAAAGTTTTGCTGCTTTGAGCTTCTGGGGGAAGGTCTTAAGATGTACCGGGACAAAATATCCGTTCAGTTCGTTAAGGTCCCGGGAATAATAATCAATCATCCCTTCGAGGAGTTGTCCTTCCCCGAAAGTATTCAAAGGTCCCCGAGAAAGTCCCAATTCGGTATTGATTCAATCAACCAAAGACATGCAAAGAAAAATGTGACGAAACTAGTCATAACAAGTGAGCGTCTTATCAGGATACGAGGGTGGGCTGTTGATGATGAGGAAGAAGACGCCGGGGAAAGCGTCTGGGTAGACATTGACGGAAAGTCCTATCCGGCTGAGCGATGTCCGAGCCCCGTTGTGGCAACCCGATTCAACAAACCGGCTTATGAAAATGCCGGTTTCACCTTTAACATGTTCGTTTCCTCACTGTCGCCGGGGTCTCATCACCTTTCCTTTAAGTTGCTCGCAAAAAACAGGACATACTATTATCAGACCGAGCCTCTGGCGCTCGAAATACCAAACAAATAATTCGACCCGGGTCCATGGTTCGGCGAAGCGGCGCGGTTCAACCGCAAAATACCCTTTTACTGGCTCTGAATCACGAAAAGAACCCCCGAACAAATGAGCACCACTCCGACCACCCTGCAAAAGTTAACCGGCTCGTTAAACAGAAAACGGCCGATGAACAGTGTCCCGATGTAGGTAACGCTTACCATTGGGAATGCTACGCTGATGTCAAGTTTCGAAAGGACCTGCAGCCAAAGAATTGCGCTTACAGCGTATAGCCCAAATCCCAGAAAGATATAGGGGGCGGCCATGAACTTGCGGACCAACTCTCCCATGCCGATCTCCAGGACCGGCATCCCCCCTGACCGTACGATTGCCAATTTCATAATTGTCTGGCCGGCTACTACCAGCAGTATGCAAATTACGGCCAGCATGAGAGCGTGCAGATTCAACCTGAACATAAGATAAAAGACTCCTCGATTCCCTGATCCAAGTTCGGCAGGCCGTAGCCGGCAGGCTGCCCCTTCCAGTCCATGGTCCATTTACCACTCCCAGCAGCCGTTGGCAAGGAATGAGTCCGCAAGGTTCCGGAGTGCGCTTCGGCCTTCACGTGGCGTCAGATAAATGAATTTATTAACATTTTTGTATAGTTCCCCAAAAGTGCCGTCAGTGAATGCTCGGATGGAGCGAATAGGGTTGCCTTAGGTCGGGTCATGCGCGACGTCCTGCTGCTCAGCCCCGCCCGCGATTGAGGAAAACGGTGCAGGTCGTCAATCAGGTGCTTGAGTCCCTGCGGCTGGACAAACCCCGGAGAAGACCTTCATCGGCAGGTCGAGCGGGGCTTCGACTTCCTTTACTGTCACTTAAGCCCCAAGGGCCTGACTGCGGCCGGGGAAACCCTGAAGCGTTGCGTTTCACGTACAACCCTGCTGCTTTATGAGCAAGAGCCGGGAGTGCCATGGGGCTACTCCCGGCTTGTGTTGTACGTTGAACGTTGGCTTTGGCGGCTATTGACGGGTCCGGAAGATCTGACAATCTTCCTACTCCGAGACACAGCACGCGACATTGCGAACATTAGCACACGATTCAGAATCTAAGACGCTATAGCCGAGACCCGCAATGTTGCTAACGACTGTGCCAGAACCAGAGGTGGATTGCCACTCATTACAATCGGAGCTTATATCCGAGGGGGAAGCCCACCCGAGTCCTTTCTCATAACAAGTAGCCGCGCTAGCGCCCGGATCGTAGTAACAGTTGCTAAAACTCGGTTGGGCCCACATCACAAGCCTATTTGAAGCCGGCAACCACGCCGTTTCGACAAATTCTTCCACAGTGCACATATGCGAGCCGGCATACACGGTAATACACTTCGTGTTCATGGCGATCTTTCCGCCTGCGGCCCCATCTGTTTTACCCCCCGGCCCTACGAAGCGGGAGGTCTGGCCAAAAGCGTTCATACCGTAACAAGAAATCAAACAAACAAATGTTGCAAACAACGCCAGCTTTCTCATGATCGATCCCTCTGTGTTAACGTTTAATGTGATAATGCGGGAAATTTCGGTTGGCACCCAACTCTCACTACATCACAGGCAGGCGCCGGCGCGAAAAAGTTTGATGCCCGCATCGCGCCACGGTTAACCGAATCCCCGCTTACAGTGCGGCGGGCTGCCCTTTTTCCAGTTCGTGGTTCATTTACCACTTTCAGCAGCAGTTGGCAAGAAATGGTTCCAAGTTTTGCGGGGCGGCTGGAAAGGGGGTCCCCACATCTGGTGCAGTTTGTTCTTAAGTCAACCGGTCAAGACCGATCAAAAAAATTCCCCATTGTTTTGCCAGCCACCGGAACGTCGTGCAAGACCGCGATGACTGACTGGATCATCGTTTGAATACCGAATCGGAATATCTGCTTTCCCATAGAAATACCGCTACAGGCCTTCTTTCATGGGCTTAGCGTGTCGTCTCGAAAATAACGGTACTCCCGCACAGAATCGATCCCGTCGCTCACCAATCACTTACAAGTTGCCTCAGCCCGCTCAGTTGTCTATTTCGCCAGGGCCCACTTGCCGTCCTTCACAACGATCATTTCCAGGTCTTCCTTGCTGAGGCCGTTATGGTCCCGGGCAGACATATTGAAGATGCCGTGCATTCCAACGAAACCCTTTGTATTCTCGATGTGGTCCCGGATCTTCGCGGGATCCGGCCCAACCGCTCTAAGCGCTGCGATGGCCAGGTTCATCGCATCCCAGGCATGACCGCCAAACGAGGAGACAGGCTCCTTGAAGCGCGCCTCATAATCCTTTTTGTACTCCAATATGACTTTCTTCTGCGGCTGATTATCGGGCAGCAGATCGCCCACATTGACCCGGGCCAGAGGAAGGAGGACCCCTTCTGCGGCCTTGCCGGCCAGTTCCAGGTTTTTCAAGTTCCCGAAACCATGGCTCTGGAAAAGTGGGATCGAATCCATGGCAAGGTCGCGCCAACTCTTGATCGCCAGAATCTGTGTCGGCCCTATGGACCAGTTTACGATCGCCTGGGGCTGCATGGATCGGATTTTGGTCATCTGCGCAGAAAGGTCCGTATCCTGTGGACCATAACGCTCGTCGGCAACGATTGTAATTCCATTTTCACCCGCGAGCCTCAACAATTCCTCTCGTCCACTGGCGCCAAATCCGTCAGAAACGGTCATAATGGCAACCTTTTTGATTCCTTTAGCCTTCATGTAATCATACATTTTTTCCACAACGTGACTATCCGAACCCGCGACTTTGAATATCCATTTATGACTCTCGACAGGGGTTACAATTTTATAGCTGGCCGCACAAGAAATCAGAGGGATTTGAGCTTCCTCCGCCACGCCCACCACCGCGAGGCTCGTTCCGCTGGTTGTCGGACCAATGATTACAGGCACCTCATCTTTCTTTATCAGTTTCTTTACCGACAGATTGCACTTGGTGGCATCGGTCTCATCGTCGTAGACGAGCAGTTCAATGGGATGGCCATTGATACCACCCTGCTTGTTTATCTCCTCGGCGATCATCTCCGCCGTCTTCTTTTCGGGATCACCGAGAAAAGAACCGCCGCCGGTGACCGAAAAAACCGCTCCGATCTTGTAAGGCTCCTTTTGCGAATGTGCCTTGGTCACGGCAAGCAACGCCGAAACTACGAGCGCAATTATCCCCAGGCCCACTAAAACTCTTGCTTTCATTCCACCGCTCCTTTGCCCTCGATGACATTTGAAAGATAAAAAGACCCTGGTTGACTGAAGCCACGGTCAGCAAATAAAAAAGCCCCGGGCAACCCGGGATCGCGATTCCGCCCGCGGACTCATGACAGTGCTTATTTTTCTGCGGGTACAGACCGCCGGAAGCAGGTGCAGCAGCTATAGAGCTTTAGGAATTTGGAATTGTCCATATTCATTTTGGGAAATGAGTTTAACGAATTTATAGAAAACGATGCCGCCGGGTGTCAATAGAAATATGCAAAACCCTGCGCAACCTGCAGGGAAAAATTATTGAACTCACCGAAACAAAACGGGTGTAGAATTTTATCCAATCTTTTCAGAATCTCATTTATAATCAAGCATATCCTCGTATTGTGCAGATTCCGCTCTCGGAGAGCATATCATGGGCGAAAAAAACAAGATTCTGATTGTTGACGACGAGGCGCCCTTCCGCTCCGCATTGCGCCGGCTCCTGGGAAAAACTCATATCATTTTGGAAGCCGATACCGGAGCAGCCGGGCTAATGCTTGCCGAGCGCGAAGATCCCGACCTGGTTTTGCTCGATATCGGACTCCCCGACGGAAGCGGCCTCGAGTTGCTGCCCCGTTTCAAGGAAATGAGTACTTCCCCGACCGTTGTCATGATAACAGCATACGAGCGGATAAAAGACGTAGTTATGGCGATAAAGCACGGCGCTTTCGACTACCTGGTCAAACCCGTCGACCTCGATGAATTTGAATTGACCATCCAGAACGCTCTCGAACACGCAGGTCTGAAAAATGAAGTCACCCGCCTGCGGCAGCAAGTCCAGAGGCTCCAGGGAGTAGATCAACTGATCGGCAAAGATCATATATTTCTCGAAGCCCAGATACTCGCAATAAAGAGCGCACAGAGCCGTGACGCGGGTGTTTTGATACAGGGCGAGAGCGGGGCCGGCAAAGAGCTTTTTGCCCGGCTCATTCATACAAAGAGCCCTCGGGCTCCATATCCATTCGTGGCGCTCAACTGTGCTGCTTTTTCAACTGAAATCATAGAAAGCGAGCTTTTCGGTTATGAAAGGGGAGCTTTTACGGGCGCGAAATCCGAAGGCAAAGAAGGATTGCTCCAGGTTGCCGATGGTGGGACCCTCTTTCTGGACGAAATAGTGGATCTCCACCCTGAAATCCAGGCTAAGTTGCTGCGGGTAATGGAAGAAAAAGAATTTTTTGCCGTGGGGGGAACCCGGCAAAAGAAGGTGGACATCCGGATCGTCTCAGCTTGCAACCAGGACCTCTGGCATGTGACCGAGCAGGGCGGCTTCCGCAAAGATCTCTACTTCAGGCTCGCAACGATAAAGATCAACCTGCCCCCTTTACGCGAGCGGCGCGATGATATCCTTCTGCTTGCACGTATATTTATGGAGGAGTTCAACGACAAATACGGAAAGAAATTCCGAGACTTCAATCCCAAGGCCGAACACCTTCTGCTGAATCATTCGTGGCCCGGCAACATACGCGAACTGCGTAACACAATCGAACGGGTCGTCCTACTTGAAAATGACGACATGATCGTGGGACGCCATCTTCACTTTCTCGACCCGGACCGGATCGATAAGGACGCCATCCAATCGGAAAAATTCAGCGTGGTCTTGCCCGATGGAGGCGTTGGTCTCGAGGACATAGAAAAGGAAGTCATCCTCCAGGCGTTCGAAAAATGCGGCGCCAATAAATCCAAAACGGCGCGATTCCTCCAACTCCCTCGCCACGTGCTTCTCTATCGCCTCAAGAAGTATGGAATAGAAGTTTGAAGCAAAATGAGGAGCGGACTCTTGCTCTCTTGCCACCGATCGGCTTGAACAAAATGCTCCAATACCTTCCCGTTGTGGACAATATCCTACACATTAGAAGCAAGATCTTGAATTAATTTGTTTTTTTACAGCAGCCTCCGTATCTCCGGCAACCAATAACCTGGAAAGGTGTAGAATATTCTCCAATTAAGGTCTCTCCCAGATCAAAGAGGCACTCCTCTAAGTGCCCGCTGCAGGCCGTTATCACGATAATTTCGCCATCCTGGCACGTTGCTTGCTCTCAGGAAGATATCGGAGGCGAAAGTGCGTGTTGAGAATTTTGTGCTCATTGTCGAAGACGACGCTTCATTGAGACGCTCTTTGGAAAAATTCTTGGATCGGGCCGGATATCCCTTTCATAGCTGTTCAACAGCCTCTCAAGCGCTGGCTCTTGCTCAGGAAGCTCCTCCTCATGTGGTGATTCTTGAATATCATCTTCCCGATGCGAATGGCCGCTCTCTTATCGAAAAGCTCAATCTCGTTGCTCCCGAGGCCGTTGCAATTGTTCTGTCTGAATACGATTTTCAAGCTGTAGCTGATGATCTGGATCGAGTGAAAATCCAAACGTTCCTGAAGAAGCCCTTTGATGTCGTTGATTTTGAAGCTGCTGTGTGCTCTGCCTGCGCTAAAGCAAGCAGGAATCCCGGGAAGGGTGAATGGCTGCCGGAAGTAAAACTCGAAGGCGTGCCTGCCTCCAAATTTGTACTGGGAACTCTCAGAAACCGAACTGGACAGTAACACCAAATCGCGCCGAAGCTCAAATTTTCACGTGGGGGAGGATACTGAAAAAAGAAAACTCAAGTTAATTTTGCCAGGCTCGAGTTCATCGCTCTGAAATTATCTCCACGCTCTACTCGAACGGATGCTCAAGCTCCTGTGACCAAGTTGATTCAAATGCTCGAACAGTAGTCCCGTTAGTGGTGAAAGGTCTTTCCCTGTTTGGTCGGTTCTGCGAGTCTCCTGTGTTTCGAAAGGCCATAAGGAAACCCCTTATGGCCTTTCACTTTTTGCGCGCGTTGAGAAACAATCCCCGGTTTGAGTCCCAAACCCGAGTTCCATATCTTATCCTGACTGAGTCTCTTTACACAGGACTTGCTTTTTTGAAGAGATGTATGCGATATTACGCGAGTCTTTGATTTATTCCAACGCAGGAGTCTGAAATGGAAGAACGCAAGCTGAAAATTATTGAAAAAATGGAAGAAAAAGGGATGAGCGTTGCAACTGCTGCTGACGCCATTTCCTTCAATCCCATGATACTGGGACTCTATCTTATAAAGGATATCTATCCTGTGCCAAACAGGATCCTCGACAAGCTGGAAGGCGCGCTGGCAAACTGATTTTCCGCTCATGGTTTTATCTCCAATCTGCAGAATGTCCGGTTTGTGATCCCCTCAGAATCCGCGGACAATGTCCGCAACAATGTTTTATCAGTGCTGGAGGAACCAAAGTTCGCCGGCTTGCTGAACCAGTGCTCACGCAACTGCAGAAATTGACTTGAGCCGTACCGAAGTGGTGCAAATCGCCTCGCAGTGGCGCAATACGCCTCAGTTCTCTAAAGTATTGATATTTATGTATATTTTTTGAAAACAAGGAATCAGGGCTAGCTACTGGCGCAATGTGCGCCTTTTTTATTCTGCCCCACCCATGGAGTTAATCGCGGCACGTCGGCGGCATCTCTTAAAAAACTCTATCATTCTAATCAGTTGCACAATTCCGTCCAACAAAAAGACCATTTGGCTTGAATCCTGCTCTATCGGAATGCAAACGGAACAAACGGAAACGCATGAGTTCGGTGAGGAAAGCTTTTTCAAGACCGTTTACCTGATAACTGGAGCAGAAGGAGAGTCATTATGGACACAAAAGACCGTAAGAAACCAATGCAACCCGTGATCTTTTCGATGGAAAACGACCAGTGCGTCTGGGGTCGGGCGGGGGTGATAAAACCGACCAAGTGCGTAAATGCATTCGACTGTCTGGGCTGCAGCCTTGATCAGCGTGTTCTGAGCAATTTTGAAGAGCAGCGAAAAGCCAGCGGCCAATCTGACCGCCGGCCACCCAGAATGCTCCTGATGATGCGCAAGGGCAAGTGCCGCCACATGCTGAGCGGCCGTATTTCTTACGGCTCCTGCTCGTATGCCTATGATTGCGTGAGATGTCCATTTGACCAGATGATCGAGGACACGAGCTACCTGCCCAATCTAAGGCGCCCGGAAGTGGAAAGAGCATCCGGCTTCGACGTTGCGCGAAATTACTACTATCATCACGGCCATAGCTGGGCTCGGGTAGAATACGGCGGGCGGGTGCGTGTGGGCCTCGATGATTTCGCTCTCAGGCTTCTGGGACCTCAGGACGAGATACAGATACCCGGTCTCGGGTCGACCGTGGGCCAAAGCCGTCCAGCCGCTGTGTTGAAGCGTTCAGGCAAGGAAGCCGCGAGCCTGTGCCCGATGGATGGCCAGGTAGTGGCAACCAATCATAACATTCTAGATAGAGCGACCACGGCAAATGATGCGCCATACGCAGAAGGCTGGCTTATGGTAATCCAGCCCAAGTCCTTGCGCAATAATCTTAAGAATCTGTTTTTCGACACGGAGGGTATGGCCTGGATAGACGATGAGGCCTCGCGTCTGGGCGGCCTGTTGTCGGGCACTACCGGTTATCCAACGATGCCAACAGGTGGTGAGGCGCTCAAGGATATTTACGGAACGGTTCCTGATATCGGATGGGATCAGCTGGTGCGTGAATTCATGCAGTAATCCTGGCGCCGGATACACGGCAAAAAAACCCTTTCAGGACAGGAAATCCTGACAAAACTACATCAAGGGGCTTATCCCGTGAAGGGATGAGCCCATCTTTTTTTCGCCGGAGTACTTGCAGGCATCTGCACCCATCCGTGGTTCACTCGTCCGAGGATCACCCGTTTCAAGTCCGGCCGAAGATATGCTTGAGGCTTCGGGAGATTTCATACTTGCACGCAGAGCAGAATCGCGAAGGCAGACTATCCAGTTTGTCGATGCTGCTCACAAAAGCCATAAGGCAATCGGGGGTCCGGCAATGCCCGATTCCCAGCAGATGCCCTGTTTCATGAAGGCCGATCTTGGCGGCTCGCAGATACGTTAGCGCCGAATCTTTATCCCGCAGCCGATGAAGAGAGATTACGGCAGCCTTGCCGCCAAGCTGGGATTCGCCGAATACGAATTTAAGAATCGGTGTGCAGAGGTCGCACTGAACGACTCCCAGCTTGAATCGTGCTCCCTCATGGATCGACTCGAGCGCTTTGATTATTTCTCCTGCCGCATATTGGCTGCGGAGCGGCAGGTAGGCATACTCAGGATCCGGGTGCGGCGGCAAGGCAGCGGCGTTGAGGCCAATCAAGGTCTGCAGGTTTGCCGCCACGACCGAAACGGCAAGTACATCCACCCGTCCGATGGGAACAACATCTACGTGACTTTCCTCGGACGTTCCGTGGCGATGGCGCGTCAATTGCCGTTACCTCAATTGGGGATAAACGACCCCTGGTGATTCAGTTGTGCCTTGGGCAGCGGGGCCCCGGAGTTTCTTGTCAGCAGCGGCCAAGTTCATACCGCTTCATTTTCCGCATCAGTGTGCTCCGGTCGATTCCCAGCAGCTTGGACGCCCGGACGATATTCCCGTTGCAAGATTCCAGGGTGGCTTTTATTTGGTTGATTTCATGTTCCCGCAGCGTCATCGAACCCATTGAACCTGCATCGGCGCGTGGATTCACGAAGGTCAGTTCTTCGGCCCCGATCATCCTGCCCCTTGCGATGACCACGGCCCGTTCGACCACGTTTCGAAGCTCACGGATATTGCCCGGCCAATGGTACGAAATCAAAAGGTCCAGCGCCTTCTGTGTAAAACCACCGAGGGATTTTCCCGTTTCTTCGTTGTAGCGCTTGAGAAAGTGATCGGCCAGTACGGGGATGTCATCCAATCGCTCGCGCAAGGGCGGGACGTCAATGGTGATCACGTTGATCCGATAGTAAAAGTCGTCCCTGAATTGATTCTCTTTAATCAGAGACAGCAAGTCCCGGTGGGTGGCGCTGATAAGCCGAAAATCCGACTCAACGGGCTGGCTGCCCCCTAACCTGAGGAAACTTTTCTCTTCCAGCGCCCGAAGAAGGCTTACCTGCATTTTGGAGGAAATCTCCCCGACTTCATCAAGGAGAAGCGTGCCGTTGTGAGCCATCTCCAGGCGTCCACGCCTGGCTTTGACAGCACCTGTAAAAGCCCCTCTCTCGTGGCCGAACAATTCGCTTTCCAGGAGAGACTCGGATAGAGAGCCGCAATTAACGGCCAGGAAAGGACCACAGGACCGATCGCTTCTATAATGAATCGCCTTGGCGACCATGTCCTTACCAACCCCTGTTTCTCCGGTAATCAAAATAGGTGCAGACGAAGGGGCAACTTCCTCGATCTTGGCTAAAATGACCCTCATAGAGTCGGAGTGGGCTATAAAGACATCGAAAAAGCCCTCATCGCGTTCGCTCAACAGTTCCTTGAGGGCGATGTTCTCTTCGCGGAGTGCCTTATTGGCAAGAAGGCGCTCCATAAACAGCGACAGCTCAACAGGATCAAAAGGCTTACAAAAATAGTCCGTGGCGCCCCGCTTCATGGCATCGACGGCTGTTTGCACGGTGCCGTGAGCAGTCATCATGACCGCTACGGCATTCGGCTGCTTTTCCTTCAATCGAGAAAGAAACTCGATTCCATCCATGCCCGGCATTTTGATATCCACCAGGTAGATGTCGGCAGGGGAATCCCCGACAAGTTTCAGGGCTGCCTCGCCTGACAATGCCGTTTCCACCTGATAGCCGTCCCTGACAAACCAGGCCTGGAGCGACTTGCAGATCATCTCTTCGTCGTCTACAATCATGATGCGTGTCGAAAATTTCATACGGAGGCTTCTCCTCCCTCGCTCAATGGACCCAAATCTTTCGCCCGGGACTGATCCTGCTGCAACGAAGTGGAAACCTTGCCAGGAACATGCAGGCCGTCCCTACCGTTCACCAGGTTGCGAGGCAGCTTAATTCTGAACGTGGATCCTTTGCCAAGCTCACTTTCGACCTCCACGTCTCCATGATGTTCGTGTATGATGCCGTAGACCATTGGCAACCCGAGGCCGCTGCCTTTCCCATCGATTTTGGTGGAGTAAAAGGGTTCGAAAATCCGCGGCATGTCTTCAGGATCAATTCCACACCCTGTGTCGGCGACCGCAAGGCAGATGAGATCGGCACTCTCGTCGATTTCGCCGGAGATGGTTAAGGTCCCTCCGTTCGGCATTGCGTCAATAGCGTTGAATACCAGGTTCAAGAGGCACTGTTGAATCTGGGCGTAATCACCCGATGCGGTGAACGGATCGGACGGGAAACGGACCTCGAAACGGATATTGGCAAGTTCGAGCTGGTGCTTGGTCAGGAGCATGATTGTATCAACCAGCTCGCGAATCGCTATAACCTTTGCTTCCACGCTTTTTGGCCGGGCGAAGGTAAGGAGGTTCTTGACAATAGCGCCGCAGCGCATCGCTTCCCGAAAAGAAAGGTCAAGATATCGCTCCGCATTCGACATCTCAACATCAGACGGCCCACTCTGCCCGGTATTGGACTGCAGAATACTATGTATAAGCCTGTTGAAGGTCACAATGCTGGTGATCGGGTTATTGATCTCGTGGCAAACCGAAGCAACGAGCCGCCCCAGGGAGCTGAGCCGATCTTCCTGGGCCAAACGGGCGAAATCCTTTTTGAGCGCTGTGGTGCGCTCTTCGATCTTTTTGCCCAAATCCTGAGTAATGTCCCGGATCGTCAGCACGAACTGGGCGATCTCTCCACGCCCGTCAAGAATCGGGTACGCGGTAACCTGGCGGAATTCTGAGGTATTGCTCGATTCGCCAAGTTCATATATTGCACGGGCCGGCTTGCCGGTCTGCAGGGCTTCGCGAGCAACACAGATCGTTGAAGGAAACTTGCACGGACTCGATCTTTGATAGAGCACCTCGTAACAATGTTTACCAATGATGTCGTCCTTGTTTGCACTGCCCGGGATCTGGGGCGATTGGTTACAGTCTGTAATAAGGAACCTCCTGTTGATGACAAGAACACCATCCGGCGAGGCCTCCAGCAAAGTGGAGGCCAGCGGATTCACAGCGTAGCCCTTGGCCATTTCAATCAACCGCATGGAAGCCACCCGGTCCAGTACACCCACGGCAGGCCGTTTCCGGCTGATAATGTCGGTTAGAATGCCCTCTTCGCCGGTACACTCAAGGATCAGGTCCAGGGGCTCTATCGCCAGCAGGTCCCGGTAATCGTCGAATACCTTTATCCCCAATTCCTCGGCGTATGTACTGCAGTAGACGGATTTTTGCATATCGACGACCGCCATCAACCGCAGGCCGGAGGATTGGATGTTGTGTAGATTTTTAAGAATAGTCTGGCAACAGGACCCGCCGAGCACCATGGCAATGTTGAACAGCAGGTGTTTGGAGGAAGTTGCAGAACCCATGGTGTCTCCTTTTGGCGACGCATGCCCTCTAATGGTGGAGCCGATGGGGTTCCCCGGTTGAGAAACCTGGTGCCATCCTTTAAATTGGTCAAACCCCCGGAAGCCTGAAGCGCAGCTGGTATGGACTGAATAGGGAGGCGTATGTTGATGATACCGATATTTTTCAAACAGGTCAATACTCGGCAGGTAATCGGCTCGGTGAACCTGTTCCGGCAAATCCTTTCATCTCCCGGCGGCGGCGGCGCTATCCGATCTCATTGAGTCTTCTTGATTGGCGGGCAATCAGGAGTTCGATATCGGCAATATCTTCAACTGTCAGTTCCGGTCCAGGTTTTCGAATTGCCGAAGAAGCAATGATATTACGTTTTGCAAGGATGTATTTTCGCACAGCAAGACCAATTCCACGCTGCTGCTCATAACGCGCAAGCGGAAGATATGCATCAAAAATATCATGAGCCCGCTCTACATTGCCGCTCTCATGTGCGTTGCAGACATGCACCATCATTTCGGGATAAGCGAAGCCGGTCATAGCACCGTCCGCTCCGCGCCTAAGTTCTTCGGGTAGAAACAGCCCACCGCCATTGCCCGTCAAAATCGAAATGCGACGTGTGCCGCCACGCTCACTGGAGGCGCGAATCGCAGACAGTTTAGCCAGGCCCGGGCAATCTTCATGCTTTAACATAACGCAGATTGGCGCCTCCCTTACAATGCGCAGGATAACCGAAGGTGTCATTTGCACCCCGGTTGCCACCGGATGATCCTGCAGCACGAATGGGACAGAGGAGCCCAGCGTCTGTGCGACCATCACAAAATAATTATAGATTTGATCATCAGTTCTCAGAGATGATGGCGGCGCTACCATGACGCCTGCAGCACCCATATCCATTACGCTCACGGTAAGCTCACGCATCGGCGCAAATCCTGGCGCTGATGCGCCAACTACGACAGGCACTTTCCCGGCAACACGATTAATGACCCTTTTAGCAAAACTTCGTGACTCGCCAACTGTAAGCTTTGTCGCCTCACCCATTATGCCAAGTATTGTAATTCCGGTCACACCGCACTCAATATATGAATCAACCATGCGATCGGTGCTGGCCATATCCAGTGAACCATCATCAGCAAAAGGTGTTACCGCAATAATGAAGACACCCTTAGCGTTTTCATCCAGGATTGCCATATCATACTCCCTAATTTATTAACCGGATCTCTTTGCAAAACATTTCTGCATCCTTCGATGCTTATTTCTCGATCGATTTTTCATAGCGCGCCATGTTTTCAGCATTAGGAGGGTATAAACCAGGAAGCTCAGCTCCATTTTCAACTTGACTCTTGATCCAATCTTCAAGACGTTCCTGCTCCACTGCCGTCGCAGCCACATGGTCTACCAGTGCATGAGGAATTACAACGGCGCCGTCATCGTCAGCAACGATAAGGTCATCAGGATATACAGCCACCCCGCCGCAACCAATCGGCTCCTGCCAATTGACAAAGGTCAGGCCGGCAACTGAGGGTGGTGCGGAGGCACCTTGACACCAAACAGGTAGATTTGTTGCCAGAACCCCTGTGACATCACGTACAACGCCATCGGTAACCAGCGCTGCAACACCTCGCTTCATCATGCGTGCGCAGAGAATGTCGCCAAAAATGCCTGCATCGGTTTTCCCCATTGCATCGACAACAGCAATACAACCTCCCGGCATGTTCTCAATTGCAGCTCGCGTGGAGCGCGGGGAAGACCATGATTCCGGGGTGGCAAGATCTTCTCTGGCAGGGATGAATCGAAGAGTGAAAGCGCGGCCGACGGTACGCTGCTGATTTGTCCTTAGAGGTTTTGGCCCGCGCAACCACGTGTTTCGCAATCCTTTTTTAACCAGGATTGTTGTAATGGTAGCTGTCGATATCCTGGAAAGCGTCTCAATAATTACTGAGTCATCTGCCATAACAAAATCCTTTGTATGTTTTCTGAGTTATCAAACACGCCAATACCGGCATTTTTACATTACGGCATTTTCGCAGACCATCCAAGCCGTTGCAAGAGATTCAATGGCACGCCACGCCTGTCAGGGTGCTGAAAAAGTTTGGTGATGGGGCCGACGCTTACATCACCCGGGCGAAAGCCGTGGTCCAGAAGTGACTTAAATTAATGAAACTACTGGATTTTGTGTGAATCCATACCCCGGGTGGCGTCCCGCCCGTTCAGCAGGCGAACTTGTCCTGAGTTTCCGAAGGAGGGCAAGCTTGGCGCGGGACGCCACCCAGGGCTGACTTATTAAGCCCTTTCAGGCCAGGTAAATGCAGACTTGGGCCGACTTATTAACCCAGGGGCAATCCCCCTGCGGGGCAAAAATGACGAATGAAAGAGTGCTTTTTCCTGGATTGCGAACTTCGAATCAAGTCCGGTGCAGGCTCTGATCCGGAGTGGAAACTCGCATTGTACTCCGCGTCGCCATGATGGGGGACGACAGCGGTCGGGTCGAAAAGGCTTGTATTCCTCGCCCGGGGTTTACAAATATAGACACAAAATGCACAATATTGAGAAAACAATCACGGGCGCCAACGGAAGACACTCTGTATTAAAAGTCCCTACAGACCCCAAAAGTCCTTTAGTTACAATAGATTAATAAATCGCGATTTATTCTTGCGGAAATTTTTTAGTGTGTGAAATGTTTATCTTGACATTTCGCAACGCCTACTTTTTAATGGGTAATAAGGATGAAAGCCGCTGTTCTTTCAAAAACTATCTCTGTGCGGATCCACCTGGCATAAAGACTTCAGGTGCATTTATTCTTCACGTTCGCAGATCTGCTAAACCTCGGATTTGAATTGCGCCGGGCTTTGCGTGAAAAGCCGACGGAGCGTGGATCTATCCGGGTGAGGCTCCTGTTGCTTGGTTCACAGTTCCAATTCTATTCAAACACGGTTTCAGATTTCCAAAATGGCCAAATTCACAAGGAGATAGGATTATGACTGATGGAATGATGGCGATCGCCATCTTGCTGCCGGTAGTGGCTGGTTTCCTGATACTCGCGATTCGCAATTATTTTGCGCGAGGGGTGATTGTTGTTTTAACAGCCGTAGCGCTTATGGCAAACAGCATCCTGTTCGCTGCAAAAGGCCCCCTGACCTATACCCCCCCTTCAGGGTTCGATTGGGGCACGCTCGTTGCGGTTCTGGACTATGCCATTCTTGTCTTATACCTTGTGCTGGGCCTTAAATTACGGAACCGCCTGGTCCTGATTTTCTCCGCGACCCAGATCATACCGCTTGCCTACTTTGAATTCATCATGAAGGCCCATGTGGACCCGAAACCGGCTTTCGTGGTCGATCATCTGGCCATAGTGATGACTTTGATCATTTCCATTATCGGTTCTCTCATCTGTATCTACGCCATCAGGTACATGCGTGACCATGAGGAGCATGCTCATGTCCAGAAGTCCAGGCAGTCCAGGTTTCTGTTCTGGCTTGTTTTGTTCCTGGGGGCCATGAACGGCCTGGTCTTCGCCAACAACCTCGTCTGGCTCTACTTTTTCTGGGAAGTCACCACACTTTGCTCCTTCATGTTGATTTCGCATGACAAGACACAGATAGCCCTGGAAAATGCCGCCCGCGCTCTCTGGATGAATTCCACCGGTGGAACGGCATTCATCCTGGCCATCATTTATCTTTACGCGACACAAGGGGGTTCTTCGGCCCTTTCGGTTCAGAACGTCATTGGAGGAGGCATGCACAGCGGGGCCATGATCCTGCCGATAGCCCTCCTTTGCTTCACCGGGTGCACCAAGGCCGCGCAAATGCCTTTCCAATCCTGGCTTCTCGGGGCAATGGTTGCGCCTACGCCGGTTTCAGCACTGCTCCACTCCAGCACCATGGTTAAAGCAGGGGTGTACCTGGTGCTCAGGCTTGCCCCCGCTTATGCCGGAACTCTAGTGAGCACGGCGGTAGCCATAGTCGGCGCATTCACCTTTTTCGGCACCTCGGCGCTGGCAATCAGCCAGACAACAGGCAAGCGGGTGCTCGCCTACTCGACCATTGCCAACCTGGGCCTGATCATCGCCTGTGCCGGCATAAACACCCCGTTGTCAATAGCCGCAGCGATTCTGCTCATTATTTTCCACGCCATTTCCAAAGGTATGCTGTTCCTCTGCGCAGGAACGATCGAGCACCAGATCTGGAGCCGTGAGATCGAGGACATGGAGGGCCTCGCCGCCAAAGCGCCTCTTGTCACCCTCATTACCGCAGTGGGCATGCTGTCAATGTTCCTGCCTCCATTCGGGATGGTGCTTGGTAAATGGATAGCCCTGGAAGCGGCCTACAAAGTCCCCCTGGCGGCATTTTTCTTGGTATTGGCAAGCGTTTTGACAATACTTTTTTGGCAAAAATGGCTGGG
>Ga0187862_10000586_pt1 | contig 41424 bp, 38 predicted proteins | sample June2016WEW_10_1_FD_133003 | JGI IMG/M metagenome (GOLD analysis project Ga0187862, IMG submission 133003) | Peatland microbial communities from SPRUCE experiment site at the Marcell Experimental Forest, Minnesota, USA - June2016WEW_10_150 | ecosystem: Environmental > Terrestrial > Soil >... | reverse complement strand
CGCAGCGATTCTGCTCATTATTTTCCACGCCATTTCCAACGGTATGCTGTTCCTCTGCGCAGGACCGATCGAGCACCAGATCTGGAGCCGTGAGATCGAGGACATGGAGGGCCTCGCCGCCAAAGCGCCCCTTGTCACCCTCATTACCGCAGTGGGAATGCTGTCCATGTTCCTGCCTCCATTCGGGATGGTGCTTGGTAAGTGGATAGCCCTCGAAGCGGCCTACAAAGTTCCCCTGGCGGCAGTTTTCTTTGTGCTGGCAAGCGCTTTGACCATCGTTTTCTGGACAAAATGGCTGGGAAGGCTTCTGCAGGTCGTACCGAAATTGGGGTGGCCGCTAGAAAAGCTCTCCCCCAGCTACGCGGTTCCCCTGTGGACTTTATTTGTAGGTATCTTTGTCGTCGGTTTCGGGATCGGGCCGATTTATCATTACTTCATCGCATCAGCCACGAGCGACGTCATCCTCGGTAACAACATCATCTCTTCGAACTGGGCCAACATCGTGCTCACAGGCTCTTCAGCCGTGCAGGCAGGGGCTGGGGTCTTGGGCTCTTTCCCGGTGTGGGTGCTCTTCCTGGTATTGGGTGTTGCCTTGTTGCTGCCCATGTTGTTCTTCGGATTGAAGCCCACCCAGTTGCGGCCGGTCTATCTGTGCGGCGAGCAAACAGGCGGCACTGATACGGATGAATGGTGCGCTGAAGCCGATATCAAGACGCACTTCATATTGGGCGGCTACTACTTCCAGGGAACACTCGGCGAAAAAGCTTTGAATCCCTGGCTGAATACCGTAGCCATTTTGCTTCTGGCCATCATGATTGCATGCGGGGTGATCTCGAAATGAATCAGCTCATAATAGTCATCGCAACCATAGTTCTTGCTCCCATTGTTGGCGGCCTGCTTTTCGGGATCGACCGAAGGATTACTGCAAGGTTGCAAGGCCGATTCGGTCCCCCAATCCTGCAGCCTTTCTATGATTTCTTCAAGCTCATGGGCAAAGAGAGCATAGCGGTGAGCAAAATGCAGTTCGTGTGGATCTACGCGTATCTGGTTTTGATGATCGCGAGCCTGCTTTGTCTCATTCTGCAGTCGGATTGTCTCGTACTCGTCTTCCTGCTTGGATTTGCAGGTGTTTCACTGGTTCTGGGCGGGTTCAGCACCAAGTCTCCTTACTCGCATTTCGGGGCCAACAGGGAGCTGCTTCAGATATTGGCTTACGAACCGGTGCTCCTGCTTCTGGCAATAGGGATTTATGCGCAAAACGGGACCTTTCTCATAAGCACGATCGTGAGCAACCAGCAGCCGCTGCTCCTGTCTTTGTGGCCGTTGTTTATCGCTGTCCTGTATGTACTGACCATAAAGATGCGGAAATCCCCGTTTGATATTTCCACCTCACACCACGCACACCAGGAGATCGTAAAGGGGATTACCACCGAGTATTCCGGTCCTTTTTTGGCTCTCTACCATTTGGCGGAATGGTATGAAATCGTGCTGGTGCTGGGCGTAATAGTCCTGTTCTGGGCCAATCCCCTTTGGATAGGCTTATTGATCGCGTTTGCCGCATTCCTACTGGAACTTGTAGTCGATAACATTGCGGCGAGAATGACGGCGCGGTGGATGGTGCGTCTGAGTTGGTCGGTTGGATTGATTCTGGGAATCCTCAATATTGCTTATCTCTATATCATGAAGGGGGTATTTTAAGACAAATGGGTTTGATAAAAAAATCTCGAGTGAAATCGCCCTGGATCATGCACTTCGATAACAGCTCCTGTAACGGCTGTGACATCGAGGTGCTCGCCTGTCTGACTCCTCTCTATGACGTGGAACGCTTCGGCATCGTCAATATGGGCAACCCGAAGCATGCCGATGTACTGCTGATCACCGGACCCGTGAACAGGCGCACGGCGCGCGTGCTCAGGAATCTCTATGAGCAGGTACCCAACCCCAAAATGGTAATTGCCGTTGGGACCTGTGCCTCTTCGGGCGGGGTGTTCCATAACTGCTATAACGTCCTCGGAGGCGTTGACAAAGTGATACCCGTAGACGTGTACATTCCGGGCTGTGCAGCGCGTCCGGAAGCGATTATCGATGGAGTCGTGATGGCGCTCCAGAGCCTGACCGAACAGCGCCGTCTTTGGGTGACATGCCCTCATTGCAATTCAGAACACGAGGTAACCGACCAGCGATGGAGAATCTAATAAAAATAGACAAGAGTGAAATAGTGAGCGAAGGCAAGAAATTGCTTGATGCCGGAGGCAAGTTTGTTACTGCGGTATGTAATGATCTGGATACAGAGATGGAGGTGACTTATTTCTTCAGCTCAAACCGAGGCATAGAGATGAAGGGCCTGCGGTGTACGGTCGCCAAAGGTGAAGAGGTCCCCAGTTTGACGGGCGAAACTCTTTCCGTGGTGCTGATTGAAAACGAACTGCAGGAACTGTTCGGCTTGAAAGTGAAAGGCATCGCCATCGATTACGGCGGACACATGCTTTTAGCTCACGACAGTCCCACCACGCCTATGTTGAAAGAAAAAAAGGCTGAGCCGAAAGGAGAGGAAAACTAATGGCTACACGTACTGTAGTCCCCTTTGGCCCCCAGCATCCGGTGCTTCCCGAACCCGTACAATTGCGGCTCACCTATGAAGACGAGAAGGTGGTGGAGGTTACCCCGGTTATCGGCTACGGCCATAGAGGCATAGAGAAGGCCTGCGAATTAAATGAATACGCCAAAAACATTTACCTGTGTGAGCGCGTTTGCGGGATCTGCAGCTATCAGCACAGCGCAACCGTGGTTGAGGTCATGGAAAGATTGTGGCCGCTCGAATTGACCCCCAGGATCGATTACCTGCGCACCATCTGGTCCGAGATGGCCCGTACCCACAGCCACCTGCTCTGGCTAGGATTGCTGGCCGATGCTTTCGGTTTCGAGAGTATGTTCATGCAGTTTTGGCGCATAAGGGAAAAAGTGCTCGATCTTCTTGAACAGACTACCGGGCACAGGGTTATCCAGTCCGTCAACATCGTTGGCGGCGTGCGGCGAAATATCGATGAACAGCAGAAAAGGATGATCGTCAATGTTCTTGGGGAAGTCCGAAAAGAGAGCAAATCTTTGATAAAGGCGCTTATAGGCGACTACACGGTCAAAAAAAGGACTGTCGGGATAGGGATCATCACCAAAGAGCAGGCCGTTTCACTTGGCTGCGTCGGCCCAACGCTCAGGGCAAGCGGGGTATCCGAAGATGTCCGCTTGACCAAATACCATGCATACGGGGAATTGAATTTCGAACCGATAGTGGAAAGCGAGGGAGACTGTTATGCACGCGCAACGGTCCGAGCCAGGGAACTCATCCAGGCAATCGATCTGCAGTTGGAGGCCCTGTCAAAATTGCCCGAAGGTGAAATAGCCGTGAAGGTAAAAGGCAATCCTCCGGCAAATGAAGCGGTCATGCGCACGGAGGCCCCACGAGGAGAGCTCTTTTACTATGCGAAAGGAAACGGCACCCGCAAACTGGAACGCATGAAGATACGCACTCCGACCTTCGCCAACCTTCCAGCGGTCCTGGTCCTGTTGCCGGGCTGTCAGTTGGCGGATGTGCCGGTTAATGTCCTCTCCATCGATCCATGCATCTCTTGTACGGAGAGATAAGAAACCAAAAGGAGCATATGAACCAATGCCTTTGATGTTACCCACAGTCCTGAGGAATCTGCTGGACGGTCCGGCAACGAGGCTCTACCCGATCCAGGTGCGAGACTCTTTCCAAAATGCCAGGGGCCACATTGTGTTTAATGATGACAAGTGCACGCTTTGTAGTGTGTGCGCTCTACGATGTCCCGCCGATGCGATCTCCATCGATAAGGAAAGCAGGACGCTGAGCTTTCATCCCGCCCGGTGCATAGTGTGCGAAGTCTGCGTCCTTGGCTGTCCAAGCGATGCAATCACCTTGATGAGCAAATGGCGAACTCCTTTCGCCAGAAAGCCGCTGGAGGTTCATGAGGCACGAGGCAAAAAGCCTCGTACGCCAATGTAGTGTTGCGTCCCACTCGTCACCCCGGCTCCCGGATGTCTTGAATCCGGGAGCCGGGGTCCAGTGGATTTCTTGAGATGAAAAGGACATCTGGATTCCGGCCCGCGAGACAGTCTCTTGCGCCGGAACGACGAGTGCAAGACCTCAGTCATCAAGTTAGCGCATGTGGGACCAAGGCCCAACTTAGCTTGTCACCGGAGATATGGAACTGCATTAAACCCGGCGGTCTGAAAGTGATGAACCATCATTTTCTGTTCGGGTGATTTCTTCGAGTGAGGATATCCGAGCTCCCATACAGTCCAGTCATCCACCTGTGAGCCATCCAGAAGAGCAATAACCAGATCAGAGTCGTCAAGGTTTCGTACTAAATCTGCTGCCTTGCATGTAACCAACTTATAGACGATTGACAAAGGCCGCTATCGACTTTAGTTTGCGTTTGACGTTTTTAATGCAATCTCAGTTAATTGTAGCATTTTAAAGAATGACTATCTGAACTTTCAGGAGATAAAAATGAACAATAAACTGATTCTTGGATTGGCTTTGGCGGTAGTGTTAGTCAGCGGTTGCTTTTTTCGCTCACAGGCGTGCGAATTTGGCTTCAATGGGTGTATGCCTCTCTTTTACCCTGCTTCTTGCGGCACCAATTGTGCCTCAAAAGATATGGACAAAAACACGATGACCAGGCAGGAGAGTCCAGCGACAACTCAAGAGCCGTCTAAGTACGACACTGACACGAATAAAGCTATTTCGAACGACCTAGGGCGGGGCAAAGCAACAAATCCAGGTGATTATTAATCACCCTTTGATATTCTAACGTGGCGCATCTTTGGGCCTCTCGAGACAGCTCGTTTTCTAACCGCCGGAGAGGGTAAATTTTATCGCCGCCCTCGATAACCGGCTTCAAGAGTTTACAAGAAGGCGATCACGTTCGTAGAATTCGTTGTTGAGCAAGGAGCAAAAGACCGGACATTCAGGAAATCGGTTTGGTGTGCATCCATACCCAGGGCAGCGTCCCACCCGTTCAGCAGGCGAACTTGTCCTGAGTTTTCGAAGGAGGGCAAGCTCGGCGCGGGACTGACCCGGGGCTGACTCAAAAAACTGAGAAGTCCCATAAATCACAACGATTTCTTCGCTGGGGCGCCGAGACGCTTTGCAAGACCCCGTTCGACAGGTTCCGGAACCAGACCTGTTACGCACCCACCTGATGCTACGACTTCCTTGATGATGCTGGAGCTGATATATATCCAGCGCATCCCCGTCATAAAATAGAGCGTTTCGATATCGCCGTTCAGTTTTCGATTCATCAGAGCCATCTGGAATTCATACTCGAAATCACTGACCGCTCGCAGCCCTCGAAGGATTGCACTTGATTTGACCGTGCGCACGTAGTCGACCAGTAGTCCATGAAAAGTGTCTATGTCCAATCGATGCCGCTGGGGGTGGTCTTGCACTGATAACTTGATCATCTCAAGTCTTTCTTCAAGAGTGAAGAGAGGTTTTTGAGCAGGATTGTCAGCGATGGCAATTATGATGCGATCAAAAATCGTCAAGCCTCGATCCAGCAGATCCAGATGGCCGTAGGTAATCGGATCGAATGAACCCGGATACACTGCTATCTTGTCCATAAACCGCCTCCCGTGATGCGTGCTGAAGGTGCATCAGCACCAGATTGAAAAGGACAGATCCTCGATAAAAGATGAAATTGATACCTGATGGGTTATTCTAATACTCATCTTTTTCAGGACAAGAAGTGCTTACGCAGAAACAGAATAATTTTTTCGGAAAGAAGCCTGAATGAGGAATCGCCCATAATATTTTTGGTTCATCCGGCAAATGAGTACCAGCAGATGTAACTTTGAGGGTAAAACCGGTTTGTGTGCATGAATACCCAAGGTGGCGTCCCAGAGGCGCGGGGCTGACTCCGGACTATATTATGCAGCCCCTTCAGGGCACGGAAAAAAACCAGACCTCAGGCACTCATTTGCCGGACGATCCTGTGTCTTTTATCCGGGCAGGCAGGTATAGACTTGGAAAGCCTTTTCCTGTTGCGAAAATCACTTTTGCCTGTAAAATGCCACTTACCAAACTGAAGGATGAAATATGAAAAAAATAATCGTTGCGCTCGCGGTTCTGTTCTTTGCGTCACCGGCGTTAGCTCAAGACTATCAAGCTTATGGACCTTTCCAACCTTACCAACTTAATCAACTTTATCAACTCGACGAACCTTCACAACCTGACGAATCTTTCAAATTTTACCAACCTTACCTATTTGAAAAACAACAGCAACCTCAGGCTTCTCAGCCACGACCGACGAAACACTCCCACAGGCAGATCAATACGGACTTGCCCAGCCAGCCGGCCGGCAAGGAGTAAGACCCCGCAGCGGCCGATAGGGATATGCTCGGTGAAATAGCCTATTGAGGAGCTTTTCTCCTTCTGACGGTAACCGTTTCTCCACCAATACCCCAGTTGTCGGTTTCAACCTCATCAATCACGACAAACGTTGTCTGTGGATTCTTACCAAGGACATCAGCCAAAAGCTGTGTCACCCCTTTGATAAGCCGGGCTTTCTGATCAGGGGTGGCACCATCTTTGGTGATCTTGATGTTCACAAAGGGCATTGCGATTTCTCCATAGCCAAGGGTCAATAACTCTGCAACCAGCATCGGCCAATTTTAACTGCCTTTACTTCACGGTAATACACTTGCCGCAATCATTACGCCTTGCTTTTCCGAAGTCTCGTCCGCTTCGGTTTGCCGGCTGTCACTGTAGCCGTAGCCGCTTTTGTGGATGCTGCCGCTTTCTTCTGCTTTCTTGCCTCCATATATTGTCTGAGCTTCTCCGGCAACCCCCTCTTCTTCGCTGCTTTGCTTCTCGCTTTGGTCAATAACTTTGCAGACAATGGCGTTCGCATCGAAAATCCGTATTTCTTCCTGTACTCTTTCTGGTTCATGCCGTGGGAAACGAGATGCTTCGAGGTAAGCTGCCTCATCTCAGCGCCACATTCGAGACAGATGACTTTGTCGTTTTGGATGGAATTTGCCGGGCTGAGCACTGGTTTCTCTTCTGATGGCGCTTCTCCAACACCTTCGGCAACCGGAGCTAACTCAATTCCTCCCGCCTCAGCTTTTTGCATTTCCAGGAGTGTGCTGAAAACCTGCCGGAGAGAAGCAGTGATATCGGCGGCTGACATAGGCGTTGAGGATACCTGAGTCTGGACAATTTCTGATGCAATCTCGATGAGTTTTTTTGACATTGGCAATCCTTTGGCGTGGAGGTAAAAGTGACAAATGCAAAGTAAGGACATCGGATTTTAATAGGTTAGTGCGTAAATGCAATGATTTTCTAATACTCATCTCTTTTTCAGGACAAGAAGTGCTTACGCAGAGACAGGAATAATTCTTTCGCAAAGAAGCCCTGATCACAGTTGTTCATTTGCCTGATAAACCATATTTAATCGGCTTCCAGGAGCTTCCTATATCTATCGGGCCGGCGGGTCTTAACCCCTGTTTACCATACCAGCAATAAAGGGTAACTATGCCAGACAAGAGGCAAGCGAAAAGTATTTTACTTCTTTTCGGTTATGATGTCGTAAACCCAGCTCAAAGCTGCTGAGGTGGTTGGGAACCCGATGGTGCTCGTAAGCAGCATTATCGTGTGGTAGATCTCTTCGGATGTTGCTCCGGCCTTAATCGCCCTCCTGGCATGGCTGTGGACCGAACCTTCGGATCGAATCGCCGCTGCAGCCGCCAACTGAATCAATTGAGACGTCTTCTCGTCCAGCGGCCCCTGTTTCCTGACGGTTTCGCCGAGTTGTTCCAGTGCCGCGATGTACTCCTTGTGCGCTTCTTTTGTTTGGATGTACCACCTTGGGTAACCTTTTTCAGACATGACACGCCCTCCTGATCTTTTAGACCATTGCTTCGGCTTTGCTGACTTTCAACCAAAAATCCCATGCGACAGGTTAAGGTCTGAATACAGTAGAGTCAAACAAAATCACGGGGCAAGCCCTAATCCCGGCTTTTGGGCTTCCACTCTCCTGCCAGGTGCTTCGCCTCGGCGATCTGGGATGGCGTCATTTTCCCGGCAAGCGCATCTATGCCCTTCCGGGCTTCAGAATAGCCTTGTCTTGCTGCCAAATTAAACCACATATGCGCCTGCACGTAGTCCTGCGGCACGCCCTGACCCAGAGCGTACATCGCGCCCAGATTTGTTTGCGCCACAGCATCTCCCTGCTCCGCCGCCCTGCGATACCACCTTGCGGCTTCGGCAGAGTTCTGCGGCACGCCTTCACCCATATCGAACATCACTCCCAAACAATATTGCGCCTTGGCAAGTCCGTGCTCCGCCGCCTCACGATACCACTTCAGCGCCTCGCCATAGTCCTTCTGTACCCCATGGCCTTTGGCGTACAGTGTTCCCAAAAGACACTGCGCCTCAGCATTCCCCTGCTTGGCCAAAGCCTGAAACTCTTTATAAGCCTTGGCAAAATCACCTTTGTCATAAGCATCTTTAGCATCATCGAAACCGGCATAAGCAAGGCCGGTGAATCCGACCAGCACGGTCATAAGAAGCAGGAATTTGAATCTTGTCATTTACGCCTCCTCGATCTCGCGGGCATCAGGGGACAAAGGGCAAGCTGAGAACCCGGCACCGAAATCGAAATCATTTTCTACCGAAACAATCAGTAATGTCAAAATAGAAGTTTTCGATCTGCCTTATAATGCGATCACCCTCTGCCTGCACTGTTTCTATCTTGATTTTGTCATAATACCTTTCGCCCCTCTCGATCAGCTCCTGTTTAATGACCCTCCACTCGATTCTTCTCCCAAGCCCCAAATATTTCAGGTAGGCATGTTCAATGGACACATAATCATTCGGCACTTGATACTCGAGCACCACAGGATTGTCCAGCGAGTTGCCCCGGCCGCCCGGGATGGGGAGATCAACTCCGAAGTCCCTTAACAACATGTGTCTGATTATCAACCCCTCTATCATCCGCTCACTCATTAAACAGCTCCCTGATCTTCTTCAAGAGCCTCACAGATGGATTTGAAATGTTCCAGGTAATGCTGCGCCTTATCAGACTCGTTTCTCATCGAGCATCGCAGCGAAGGTCCCGGCGAAAGTGTAAACGTCCCCCGGCCAACGGGCCGATAGATAATTGCCATCGCGAACCACGAAAGCCGGGGCAGAGTCACTGTGAGAGTCACGACGTGTACCGCTGGTCTGAGCACGGAAGTGCGAACTGCCCGCGGGGACATCGAGGAAGTCAGATTCCTTTGCGAGGGACCGGGTCACCTCCTGTTGAACGGACATGTAGCCAGCCGGTTGCCCCGGTTTTTCGAGGTAGGTGCGATAGTAGTTTGAATCCCAGAACCGGCCAATGCGACCGGCAATCATTGCGGAACGCTCAAATGCCCAGGTAAGTGCAGTGGTCCGGCGACCGTAGAGAACGGAGCGGCCAGTGGCCGGATCGATTGTGCGCGCAGCGAGCAGAACACCGTGGCAGATTGCGGCAACCGGCTTTTCCTTTAAGAAGAAATCGAGAACAATACGTTGAAGTTCAGCGCTCTCCAAATACCGGCGCATTCCTCGGGCACGGTGGCCTCCCGGAAGCAGCAACGCGTCGTAAGCGTCCAGATCAATATCCTGCCAGCACTGGGGATTTTGAAACTCGTGGGACTGCTCCATGGCGTGGTATGCATTTCGGGCCTCACGATCGGCTCCGAGAATTTTTCCCAGGAGCGTGAAATTGCGCAGCCCGGGAATAAAGCCCCAAAAATCGAGTCCGCGTCCGGTGAGCATGATGTCATCGGCGGCGCCGGGCCGTCCATCGGGCGTTGCAAATTCGACGCGATGACCGCCTTCGGTCAGCATCAGCCAACTTCCGGCGCTTTCGGTGGGATCGAAGTCAAGACTGGGCAGGGGCATAAGAACTTTTGACATTGGGGATCCTATCTTGGGAGCAGGGCGCGAGGAGCGGGAAGCGGAGGACGGAAAGCGGGAAGCAAAAATGGAACAAGAAGAAAAGAAGATCTTTTATTCCTGCTCCCTGCTTCCTGCTTCTGATTGCCGCTTCCCGCTCCTCGCTTCTGGCTACCTTTTTTACTGCTTCCACCACACATAGGTGACATAGCCTGCTGAAGCAAGAAAGAGCAAGAAGAGAAAAGGAGTCCATCCCTTAAACAACTCAGGCCACATCGATCCAATGATTACACCGAGGGAGAGCAACGCAATTTTGAAGATACCCGCCTGCCACCACTTGAGCGTAAAATCTTTGAAAATGTTCATTTGAAACCCCCTTACCAGCGATCATCGCTCATCGAAGTCATCTCAATTATATCGCTCCCGTTTGGACTTGGCACGCCTGGCCTTACTAAAAAGACTATCTCACGCTAAGAGATCTCGGCAAAGACCCTGTGCTTGCGCATTCCAGATTGAGCCTGTTACGTTCCGCATCTGGATTCAGGCTTGCGCCGGAATGAACAGATTAGGGTGTTCCATTGAATTAAGCACACCAATTAACCAAGTAAGTACTAGCCGGCTTGGAAAATCGTAACAGCGCAAGTATCTGTGAATCCGATGTTCATTTATGTAAAACAATGTATTGCTTTCTACTACTACCCCCCCCCTCGAAATACAGTCAACCAAGTAGGAATCTACTGTATCAACCTGATTTTATTTCTCACGCATTGCTGCTTTTATAAGCGCCAACATGATTTCGCCCGTATTCATCATGATAGAAATGGCGTTACAGATCTCGCCAGTTGTGTCATCGATCGGGCCTTTTTTCCCAGGGGCTGAATTTCCTCCACTCTGAGGAGCTCACAAAAGTGAGGGATCGCTCAGTTTGGTATCGAAATCTAAATCATGCGAGTTAGGATTGGCACAATCGGGCTGAAATCATAATCGCAATGCTTCAATGGCCCTCGATATCCCGGAAAGACTCTATCTTTAGTTCGGCTATGCTGCTCAACCTTTCCGATCAGAAGACGGCCGCCCGCAGGAGGAGAGAGTGGAACATTGGGAAAAGGAACTTTTATCGCGAAGCCTGGTGGGCCAAAGCCCCGCCTTCCTGGAAGAAATCCATAAAATCCCACGAATAGCGAAATGCGCCGCCTGCGTCCTGATATCAGGGGAAACGGGGACGGGGAAAGGAGTTTGTGCGGGGCTGATCCATCGCATGGGCGATAGAGCAGGCAAGCCGCTGGTAGCCATCAACTGCGGGGCACTGCCGCCGGAACTGGCCGAAAATGAGCTGTTCGGGCATAAACATGGAGCTTTTACCGGGGCCAGGGCCGTCAAGAAGGGTCTTATCGGCGAGGCGGAAGGCGGCTCCCTTTTTCTCGATGAAATCGACAGCTTGCCCTATTCCGCACAGGTCAAGCTGCTTCGTTTTCTCCAGGAAAAAACGTATCGGCCATTGGGTTCTACAAAGGAATGCCGCTCTGATGTGAGAATCATTGCAACTTTCGGGGCGGCGCCAGAAGAGGTTCTGGCTTCCGGAAGAATCCGCCGCGATCTCTATTACCGCATCAACGTCCTCCAACTCAGACTTCCTCCGTTGAGGCAACGGCGCGAAGACATCCATCTTCTGGCCGCTCACTTCCTGAGAGCATATCTGCATGAGTCCGAGAAACGCATCGAGGGCTTTTCGCTGCGAGCCGTGCAGAAGCTCCTCTTTTATGATTGGCCTGGCAATGTGAGGGAGTTGGCGCACGTGATCGAGCGCACCGTAGCGCATTTGCAAAAGGGAACGATCGATGCCTGCGATATCGGGCTTCCGGAGGTAGCGCCTTTCGAACCTCTTAAGGATGCCAAGGAGAGATTCGTTGTGGATTTTGAAAGGCGCTACATTCAGCAGGTGCTTTCGCTTGCCCAGGGCAATATTTCCGAGGCGGCCAGGGTCGCCAGCAAACATCGGCGCGCATTCTGGCAGCTTATCCGGAAGCACCGCATCGATACTCACCATTACAGGGAAATCCAGGCCACGGGGTGAGAATAAGCGAGGAAGCAGGAATAAAACCCTTTTTGCTTCCCGTTCCTCGCTTCTTGCTGCCTTTATAATTGTGTAAATATCAGGGAGTTTACGAAATGCTCCGCTAGTCCTCGTAACTGTAAACCGCGCTGCAAAAGATCAAGTCGTTTTCTTTCTGGAAAAAGGCCAGTTTGGGCAGGACCTTATTTCTTCTGGGGTGGTACCATTTATATTTCACCCACCCGCTGCCTTTACTCTCCGCATCGTCCACGATTTCCTTATTAAACGTTTTGCCGTCGGAATCCTTAACGCCAAGGAAATCCAGTCCCACGAACCTGTCGTTGACCCCGTGCGCCAGCATGACCCCGGCGGGGCTCAAAATGAAAACATACAGATCGCCCTGTACAAACATTCCGTTGGGATTGGAAAACTCAGCCAAGGCAATGTCTTTGCCAACCAGCTTGTAAAAGTCTATGGCCTGTTCCACCCAGTATTTCGCATACTCCTCGGGTCTTTCGTACATTGGATTCTCCTTTGATAAAGGATGGCAACCTCGATCTGCGGATGAATCAGAGCCGGAATCGTCCCCGGCGCCTATTTATCCGCTGCAGGCACAATCATCGACTTATTTAAAGTTTTATTTCACATGGCCGCTGCTTTGTCAAGGGCATCCGTCAGCATGAACGCTTTAATACCAAGTTGCTATCAAGATAATTCTTAATAGCCTCAAAAAGAGCGAGGGAACGCCTTTTCACTTTTAAAGATCCCCCTCCATCTCCAGGCTGTTCCCGATCTGTCTATGACCACAGACGGAGCGGGTGTGAGGGGCGCATATTCCCCGCAGCCCCCAAGCTTTTGAAAAGTCCTCAAACGCCGCCATGGAAGGCGGCGCTCCCAACGGAATGGATCTCATTTCCCCCAAAGCAACGACCTGCCGTCGAACACGCTCATTTACATGGGAGCAAAAAACCTTTAAACAGGTATTTGATCGATATACTAATATTAAAAAGGCGAGATTGATGGCGATCATTGCAATCGTTGGAAGACCGAACGTCGGCAAATCCACTCTTTTCAACAGGATAAGCAAAAGCAGCCGGGCCCTGGTCGATGACCTGCCCGGAGTCACCAGGGACAGGAATTATGCCGGAGGCGAGTGGGACGAAAAAAGCTTCACCCTTGTCGATACGGGAGGGTTCATCAGCAAGGACGAATCCTTTTTCGACCAGAGCACCCGTGAGCAAATCTTTCACGCCCTCGAGGAAGCCGACATTCTTCTTTTCGTGGGGGACGGCAAGGAGGGGCTGCATCCCGAAGACTCAGCCCTCTTCGACATCCTCCGCCGTACCTCGAAACCCATTTTTTTTTCGGTAAACAAAATAGACGGTCCCGAGCAACAGAGGCATCTGAGCGATTTTTACGCCCTCGGGGTCCAGGACATCTACCCGATCAGTTCGGCGCACGGGTTTGGGGTGGGAGACCTTCTCTCGGATATGGTCGAGCTTATACCTGAACCCGCCATCGTGGAATCCGATGAAGAAGCTGAGGTTTCGGAAATCCGCATATCCATTCTCGGCCGCCCTAACGTTGGGAAATCGACCCTGGTGAATCGAATTCTGGGCGCTCCGCGCGTCATTGTCAGCCCGATCCCCGGAACTACGCGAGACGCGGTTGATACGCTGTTTGAGCGAGACGCCACCAAATACCTGCTCATAGATACAGCGGGGATAAGGAAAAAGGGAAAAACGCGGGAAAAGCTCGAAAAGATAAGCATAATCAAGGCGCTTCAAAGCATTGACAAAAGCCATGTCTGCGTTCTTTTGATCGACGCCTCCCAGGGCGTAGCCGATCAGGACCTCCACATCGCGGGCTATATCCAGGAACGCTATCGGGGGTGCATTATCGGGGTAAACAAATGGGACGGCTTCGACTCAAACCCCAAAACCCGGAAAAATTTCCTGGAAGATCTGAAGTGGCGTTTCCGTTTCATGCCCTTCGCGCCGGTCCTGACCTTTTCGGCCCTCACCGGTAAAGGCACGCCAAAAGTGCTCCCGACGGTCCGCGAGGTTTTCGAGCAATACAATAGCCGAATCTCAACCGGCATCCTCAACAGGGCACTCCAGGAAGCTGTCAGCGCACATGAGCCTCCGATAGTGCGCGGCCGCAGGCTCAAGTTTTTTTATGGAACACAGGCCGGGACCCGTCCCCCAATGTTCGTTCTGTTTTGCAACTACCCCGGCAGCATCCACTTTTCCTACGAACGCTTTCTGCTAAACAAGTTAAGGGCGAGCTTCGGGATGGATAAAACACCCCTGCGGCTCGTATTTCGAGGCAGGACGCAAAGAGACAAATAAGAATGACAGCAGGGGAAAACAACAGATCAAAGGCAAAGACCTTTGACAGGATTGCCAGGATTAAGCCATAATGGAGAACGCCGCCGTGAAAGGCGGCGCTACCTGCTATATTTTCCAGCGAACACTGATTGTGGTTCCTCTTTCCCGAATGGATTCAATCTCAAATTCTCCGCCGGAAAGCTCCGCTCGCTCACGCATGGAAGTAAGGCCGAATTTGGCGCCCGGTCCCTTCGAGGCAACGGCAGCCCGATCGAATCCCACCCCATCGTCCCTGACGTGCAATGCAATACATCCTTCTTCGGATGAAAGGACCAGAGATATCTTGCTGGCCCGGCTATGCTTGGCCGAATTGTTCATCGCCTCCTGGATAATTCGGAATACGATGATTTTCAGGTTTTCCGGGACTTGCGACTCTTCAAGCCTGATATCTTTTTCAACCGGGATATCGGTGTAAATGCTCTCAAACCTTCTGCAAAACCACCCAATAGTGGCGATTATTCCGAAATCGTCGAGCAGCGAGGGCCGAAGATCCATCATGATGCGCCTGGACTCATCAATCGACTGCTCCATTGCCTTTGACAGCATGACGAAACTTTCCCGGACCCCGGGATTTTCAGTGATCTGCGCCGCCGCGTTTTCCACGCAGAACTTGACGGCGCTAAGGGAAGACCCGATGCTGTCGTGTATCTCCCTTGCGATTCTCTTTCGCTCGTCTTCCTGGGCGCGAATGAGCTGGGAGGCCAGCAGTTTGAGCCCTTCCCGGGATTCTTTGAGCTCTATCAACGTTTCTGCAAGCTCCCGGGTCCGCTGCTGAACTCTCAATTCGAGATTGTCACGTGCAATCCTCAGTTCTTCCTGAACACGTTTCATCTCGCCTATATCTCTCCAGACGGCCACCGCGCCTGTTACATTCCCCAAACCATCTCTAATTGGACCGGCGCTAACCAATACGGGGACATTGTCTTGACCGCGAACCTTAATAGCGTGCTCCTGGCCGGACGCGATCCTTCCACGCAGAGCGGCATCCCTTAACGGCTTCAGCAAACCGGAGTTGCCAGGCCACAGGTCCGCGATGGACAAATCCAGACCGGTAAGCGGCTGGCTGCGTTTTTCTTTTTCACCGTCGAGACCAACCATGTCGACAGCGTACCTGCTGAGAGCCTGAACCTGGAGGTGAGGGGAATTGACAAGGACGATGCCCTCCGGAATGTGTTCGAGAAGGGCTTCCAGGATCGCCTGCCGCTCTTCGGCCTCGTGTGCGCGCCTCTCGGCGTCGGCCCGCGCTTCGGCGTGCTGAATGGTTCTCTTCCTGACAAGTTCCTCGAGATTGCTCTTATGCAGCTTTAGCTCTTCTTCGATATGCTTTTTCATTATGGAGTAGCGGATAGAACGTTCCAGAATGGGGACCGTAAATTCGCCCTTCGCCAGGTAATCAGATGCACCCGCCTCCATGGCCTTCAGATCGACCGCATAATTCCCCTGCGCCGTCAGGAAAATGATAGGCGCCTTGCAACCTTCTTCAACGGCTTTCTTCAAAAGATCAAGACCGTTATCGGAACCCATAAAATAATCAAGTAGATATACGTCGTGCTCTCCCTTGCAAATTGCCTCCAACCCCGCCTCATATGTCTGCGCCCAGGTAAGCTTGAATTTAGTATTTTCCGCTTCGGCAAGCATATCGGCAACTAAAAGGAAATCCTCTTGGTCATCGTCGATCAGCAGTACGCGAACGTGATCTGTCATCCGGGCTCCTGCGTCATATGTTTTCGGCCAAAAGCCGAATTCCGTCCAAATCCGGTTTAGGTTGTAGAGGTCCGGTGGGTGGAAACCGCCGTCTGTAAAGACGTTGACGGGTAAAATGAACTTATGTCCTATTTCTTTTTATTCCGCTAACACGCCGATGAAATAATACGACCCCTCTTATATACGAATCGATAGAGGATGACAACCCTTGCCAGGGCGTTGGGACCGCCAGCCAGGACCTCGACGCTATCCCTGATCTGACCATGACCAGAGGCGGGCGGCACAGGCAGGATCGGTCTCGACAGCCTGCCTGCCCCAATCAAAGCTTTGTGTAGCATTAACGGAGGCGCTTATCCCTCCTGGTTAAACCTGTAGAATTCGTGAAAATGGTGCACAGGTCCATGCCCCCGGCCCAGGGGCAGTCCCCCGGCAATGGCTCCCGCCACGTACGTTTTTGCCCCACCGACAGCCTCCTCCACAGATGATCCCCTCGCTATAAATGCCGCTATGGCGGAGGCGAAGGTACACCCCGTGCCATGAGTATGGGGTGTATCATAGCGTAGACCGGGGTATTCACGAAAACTTCGGCCGTCGTAGAGCAGGTCGACCGGGTTTCCCTGCAGGTGGCCTCCCTTAATGACCACATATTTTGGCCCGAACTGCCTTAGTTTCACGGCGGCACGCATCATATCGTCAGCGCATTGGACCCGCATACCCGTGAGGGTCTCCGCCTCGTGCAGATTCGGTGTGATTATCAATGCCAGCGGGAAAAGCCGGGAAACAAGGGCCTCGATCGCATCCGCATTCAGGAGCCTCTCTCCGCTTTTTGCAACCATTACGGGATCGACAACCACATTTTGGAGATCAAGGTCCTTTAGATCGGAGGAGACCCTCGATACGATCGCAGCACTGGAGAGCATCCCGGTTTTCACGGCATCAACTCCGATGTCCAAAACAACGGAGCGAATCTGAGACGAGATAAAATCAGGGTCTATTTCGATAATTCCGTCTACTCCCAGCGTGTTTTGAGAGGTCAGGGCCGCTACGGCGCTCATTGCGTAAACACCCAGGGCCGAAAATGTCTTTAAGTCGGCCTGAATGCCGGCACCGCCGCTCGAATCAGATCCCGCTATAGTGAGCGCTCTGGGTATTTTCATCCTAAATCCGTCTCGTCTGTCGTTTCAAGGAAAATGGTCCCACCCTTTTACCGATGGGGCAATCCGATTTCCATCGGCAAGCCGAACCCATACCTCACTGATTTGGGCTGTAATTCTTCCTATTTGCGCACATGAGGTTCCGGTCTCATCGAGCAACATTTTTTTCAGAACGGGAACAGCCTCGGGGCTTGAGGTGAACATGAGTTCGTAGTCCTCGCCTCCCGACAGAGCCCATTCGAGCGAATCCGCACCAGCCGCCCGGGCCGCTTCGCAAACCGCAGAGCTAAGGGGAAGGCTTGCAGCCTCGATTTCAGCTCCCTTGCCGCTGGATTTGCAAATATGGTCAAGATCGCCAATAACTCCGTCACTTACGTCTATCATAGAGGTGACCTGGCCGGAACGGGCGAGAAGTTGTCCCTCGATAAGACGCGGCTGAGGGCACAGATGTCTTTCCAGAAGCTTCTGCCTGCTCGAAGAGCTCACAGCGAGGTCCGGCCGGCGGATCAGTTCCAGACCGGCCCTGGACTCTCCAGGCGAGCCGGTTAACAGTATAGCGTCCCCTGCACGGGCCGTGCTCCTCAATGTGAGCCGTTCAGGAACGACTAAGCCCAGGAGTGTAAAATCCAGTACGATTATGGATTTCATGCGGCTCAAATTCCCGCCCACAATGGACGCGCCCGCCAGTGCCGACTGCTCTCGCATACCGCGATACAACTCTTCGACATATCCGACTTCCGTACTCCCGGGAATGGCAACCGAGACGAGCGCCCAGCGAGGATCGCCGCCCATCGCGGCTATATCGCTCACATTTATCGCCGCCACCTTGCGCCCCAACTGATACGGCGTAATGGCCTGGCGCGTGAAATGGACACCCTCGACCTGAATATCGCAGGTGGCGAGCAGGTATTCCGGCCCGGAGGCATCGAGCACGGCTACATCGTCCCCAATCCCTCTGACCACCCCGGCCGCCATCTCCGCAGGCATGCCCGATATGCGACCGAGCAACCCGAACTCTCCGATTTCACTAACCAGCACTTTATTTCTCCTCCAAACAAACCTCACTACAGGTACTTTTTCCTGAGTTTTCGCCCTGACAACTTTAGTCTATAATACTCCTGAAACCGGAGAAAAGCGCGGGGAGATTTTGACAGGAGTGACAGGAAAATCACACTATGATTTCACGATTACGGTTATTGACTCCCAAGTACTCTCAGGACTATACTTGCGCCGAAATTCCCTTTTGGCCCATTCGCTGACAATCCGCACCCACGGGACCAGGTTTGCCTCCGTGGGTAATTTATTAATCAGGAGAACGAAATGAGAAAGGCTGGAGTAATCGCTTCCGCACTGTTAGTTTTTACGTTCCTGGCCGGCTATAGCTTTTACCTGTCCTCGGCTGCCGATACGTCATCCAAGCAAGCGGCCGGAAAGGACGCCAACACTACTAAACAACCTGAAGCAAAGGATGCCGCAATAGTGAATGGGAAGGCCATTCCGATGTCGGATTATCAGGCGGGAATCGATCAGCTTGACCGGCGGATCCACATGACCGGCCGCCAGCCTGACGAAAAAGAAATGCCGGCATTAAGGCAAGAAATTCTTGATAACCTGATCGCCCGTGAACTCCTCAAACAGGAAGCGCAGAAGAAAGGAATCAAGGCCGATGATGCCGAGGTGGAGACTCAGCTCGATTCTGTGAAGAAGGGCACGACACCTGAGAATTTCGCCAGCTCGCTTAAGCAGATGAATATGACCGAACCAGCGTTGAAGGAGTACTTCGCCTCTCAGCTCGCAATTAAGAAATTGGTAGACAAGGATTTGGCATCGAAAGCCTCAGTGACCCCTGAAGAAGTGAAGGCATTTTATGATGGTCACCCCGACGTATTTAAAACTCCCGAAACGGTCCGGGCCAGCCATATCCTCGTAAAAGTTGAGAAAACAGCCACTGCCGAAGAAAAGGCCCAGGCGCTGGAAAAGATCAAGGCCGTTCAGAAACGAATCCAGAGTGGCGAGGATTTCGCCAAGGTGGCAAAGGAGGTCTCTGATTGTCCGAGCAAGGACAATGGCGGCGACCTGAACTTTTTCCAAAAGGGCCAGATGGTGCCGCCGTTCGAAAAAGCCGCTTTTTCGATGAAACCGGGGGAGACAAGCGATATAGTGGAAACTGAGTTCGGCTATCACATAATAAGGGTGACCGATAAGAAAGAACCGGGAACGATGTCCTTTGATGAAGTCAAGGCCCGCATCGAACAACACCTGAAGAATGAAAAGATGTCCCAGGAACTCCCTAAATATGTAGAAACGCTCAAATCTAAAGCCAAAATAGAGATCTTTGTAAAACAGTGAGATTTCAAATATTACTCTATCCCGAAATAAGCCCAATCCCCCCTTCCCAAGGGGGGATTTCGATTAGTGCATCAGTAAACGAATCCCCTTGAATGGTCTTGTGTGAACCATTCCGGTTTTTGGTTCTTTATTGAAAACGGCGGGCGAGTTAATGGCAATCAGGTTTACCAACGCGGACCGTCAGCAGATGAAAACCCTGGGCATCAGTTCGGCCAGGGTATTTGAGCAGATTGACATATTCAGGCGCTCCGATTTTTTCGTCCGCCTGAAAAGACCGTGCACCCTTGGTGACGGCGTTCAAAAAATCGACGATGCCGATTTAGGGAAATATATCCGTCTGCACTCCTCGGCTGCCGGGCAGGGCCGGTTCATGAAATTCGTTCCGGCATCCGGGGCGGCCACCCGAATGTTCCAGTCTCTACTCCAGATTTTCTATCTTCCCCAATATCTCGAAAGAGATGAGCTGCAAAAGAGAATGGACCAGGGGGTTTCGATCGCGTGCGACTTCAAGCGCTTTGTCGATGAACTCAACAGATTCCCTTTCGTGCACAACCTGAGGGAAGCCCTGACCTGCGACGGCTATATTCTCGATGAAATGATCCGCCACGGCCATTTCAGAACTCTGCTGGAATACCTCCTGACCGTAAGAGGACTCAACTACGCGAATCTTCCCAAAGCCATGCTATTGTTTCACTCCTACCCCGACGAACACAGGACCGCCTTCGAGGAGCAGCTTGCCGAGTCGGTAACATATCTTGGGGACAACAGCAATAAGTGCAGCCTGCATTTCACCATACCGGAGGAACACGAGACAGGCTTCCAGGCGCTCACGGAAGACGTTTGCCGCCGTTACGAGGATCGTTACCGCACCACGTTTGATGTTTCCTTTTCATTCCAGAAATCCTCTACAAATACTTTAGCCGTGGATCTGAAGGGATTTCCCTTCCGCGACAGGCTCGGCCTGCTCCATTTCAGACCGGCCGGACACGGCGCTCTGATCGAGAATTTAAATGACCTGGACGCCGACCTTATCTACATAAAAAACGTGGACAATGTGGTTCCCGATAGACTCAAAGAGACGGTTTGCTTCTGGAAGAAAGTGATGGGCGGCCTTCTGGTCTCAATTCAGAAAACAATTCATTCGCTCTTGCACCGGATGCAAGATTGGGATTCGAGCCAGGCAGTCAGGGAGGCTGCCGGTTTCGCGGCGCGAGAACTCCTTTTAAGCTTTCCCGAAGGGTTTGAAACATGGCCGGAAGAAAAGAAACGCTTTTTTCTGCTCAATACTTTGAACAGGCCGATTCGGGTCTGCGGCGTGGTCCCAAACGCCGGCGAACCTGGAGGAGCGCCCTTTTGGGTCGAAGATGAAAATGGAGATCTGTCTGTTCAGATAGTCGAAAAGGCTCAGGTGGATTTAAATTCACCGGAACAGAGCGCTGTATGGAATTCATCCACACATTTCAACCCGGTCGATATCGTATGCTGCGTACAGGATTTTGAAGGAAAGCCTCACGATCTGAGAAAATTCGTCGATCCCAGGGCGGTCATAATCACCAGGAAATCAATTGACGGAACAGACATACATGCCCTCGAGCTTCCCGGACTCTGGAACGGCGGCATGGCCCACTGGATAACCGTATTCATAGAAGTCCCTGCAGCCACCTTCAACCCTGTCAAATCGCTCTTCGATCTGCTGCGTCCCGAACATCAGCCGGAAGTACAACCGCAATGCGGCGCCGGCTTGGACATCCGGCAGCAGCGTCCCGCTACATGATCCTTACCCAGGGCATATAGCTCCTGCAGTACAAGTCCTATAAACCACTCTTTCTGCGGATAGGCTTTTGAGTAAGCAAATTAATGCGAGCGATCAGCTTCCGGGATACTTTTTCCCACCCGTGATGGGATCTTACATGTTCTGAAACGCTTAGAGCTCTTTCTTTAGCCACTTTGTTGTTTTCAAAGACTTCCCGCATATGTGCTTTTAGAGCACTCAGGTCCGGCTCCAATACCCAACCGGCGCCACCTGCCAGCTCAATGTCTTTCGGATTGAATTCTCTGCGCCTGGACGGGATCAGAAACACCTGGCCGGGCGAGCAGAAATCGTCTGTCGAGCCCCCTTCGGTAGTGATTACGGGAACGCCGCAAGCCATGGCCTCGAGTACGGGAAGGCCAAATCCTTCTGCGCGATACGGGTGGACCAGGCAGTCACTGGCGGTATAGAGTCCCGGAAGCTCTCCAGGTTCGAGCACTGTCTGCATATGCAAAACTTCCGGGGCGTTCGGATCTTTTTGTATTTCGCGGATTATTCTCCCCACGCCCTGATCTATATAGAATTTCTCCTGCGGCAGGTCCTTTATGACCAGAACGACGTCATCGCGGCTGCTAAATGTGCCCCTGTATGCATCGAGAAGAAGATCGACACCCTTGCGCCAGAGCCCGCCCCCGACGAATAAAAACCTGAACTTTTTTGATGACTCCATAGAACGCTTCTGAGCTTCAGGATGAAATTGGTCAACGTTCACCCCGAGTGGTACGACCTGGACTCGATCTGACGGGATGCCGCTGGCAATGTATGTTTTCAGAACATGCCGGCTGGTGACCCACAGCTCGTCCACCAGATTCGACATTGGCTCGATCCAGCTTGCGGGCAGCCTGCCGTATTCCCATAGCTGCATCATGACCCAGTGTCCCTGCGGGGGCGGGTTGAAATCAGGTGGCCACTGTTGCCTGAAATGAACATCAGCTTTGCTGGAAAGTGGCTTATGGATCCGTTGAACGATCTTTTCGAAACGCTGATCCACCCCGGGATCGATATTGTCCTTTTCAAAGGGGATAATTGAGACCTCGCAACCGGCGTCAATCAATTGGAGACAGAATTCCCTGTTGACCAGGGCAAGCGAATGAGAAACCAGTTGAGAGCCTTCCCAGATTATCCGCATAACGGCCCCCTTCGCTCTCCTCTCCTTTTCTGATGCTTCTTTGTACTCCCAGCCGGAGCTAATCGCTTTCAGCACCATGGGGACGGCCTCTGTGGGACCCGGCACATGCAAGGCCCCGGCAGCTATGGCCTGCCGTTCATCCAGCGTCATATCATAGGCGGTGCGCATGGCGCGGCGAACATCTTTTACATGGAGCTGCGGCATAAATGCACCCTTATGGTGAGGCTGATACAAAAGCATCTCCTGACTCAGTTCGGACCTCGCGTGTGGGTCCACAGCTATGCACACCCCGATCCGGCCAATTCCCATCCCATCGGGAATAATAACCATTCGCTGTCTTACCCGTGCCTCACTGATCGGAGATGTCGAGGCCGTGTCGGTGGAAATATATACATTGCAACTGTCAATCAAATGAACAATTCCGGTTCGTGTTCCCATGTCTTCATCAATGACAATCGCAGCCTCCGAGCCGGTCTTCCGGCGAAGTGAGCCGACAAGATTAAGAAGGTCCTGCCTGGGCTTGCCGGGAATAGGGTGCCATGTAGGATAGTTGACCTTCAGATAAAGTTCGACATGATGCTGTCCCTTGAACTCTTCCAAATATGCCTCGATCAGGGTATCCCACCTGCGCCTCGGCTGAAACATTGCAATGGAGAGAAATCGGAAAGGCTTTTCTTGAGTAGCCGGCTCGGGCGTTGGCGGCGGCACAAAAGGATTTTCCAGCCACGGGTGGGGCCAATGGACTAACTGGATCTTTGCAGGCGGCAAACCTGCGGATATGAAAGCTTCCCGCTCTTGCTCCTGCATCAGCCAGAGCTGGTCCATTTCATTACACACCTCCATCCATTCGGCGGGAGGCAAATTGCCCTGCTCGCTGCTGTCAAAGGTGGTGGCTAGAATGCGCAGGTTTGGTCGAGGCAGCTCCAAATCAAGCCAGATTCTCTGTGGAAGGTGGGAGATAATAGCAGTAATCGGAGGAATAAGGGGTGTTGCTTCAAGCGATTTGAAAAGAGCCAGGTCGCAATCATCCAGCCCTGGATCGATCTCTTTGTTGGACAAGATCCTGATGTGCGCTCCGGCTTTATGCAAGGCGGCCACGGTGGCTCGCGCTCCGACCCCATAACCGCTTCGATTATAAAATGGTGCGATCCAGACTATCGTTCCGGACAACATTGGAGATCGTTCCTCCATTATGTTTTTCTCCTGCCTCCACCACCGTTTTCCCAAGCGTTATACTATGGCATATAAAACCGTATCGCACATATGGCAGGTATTATGCCGCAAAAACATTTTATAATCCGGACATATACTTTCCACGAGTAGAGGAATCTCAAAAATTGCCTTCATTGAGTGATAAGCCCCAAGCGCAAGTTTGGGCTTATATTTTGCTATGCTGCTTGCAGCGCCCTTGATCGCTTCAGGAATTATATTACCGGGTGGGTCCATTTTAAGAAAGGTAACCTCTCCACCGCTGAGAAAGTCGTCTAAGCTTACTACATTAACTTCTATGTCACCCTGGTCACATAATGCTGCAGCCTCCTTGGTACTAGCATTATCGGAGGATAGAAAACGCAAGACCCTCGTCTCAGACCATAATCCCAATTCATGGCAAGATATGTTGCTATATGTGCTAACATTTTTGACCAACTCACGATAATTGTTTGGATCAGGTTCGAGTGCGTAGATCCATCTGTGGCTAATCGAATTTTGGTTACACGCCTGAACAAATGTATGAACAGTATCACCATCAGCCGCACCTACATCGACATAGACCTCGTTTGGTGAAAGTTGTATTATGTCATTATTGAAATAAAAGTATTCCTCAGTCTCTTTGTGACGATTACTAAGACCAAATTTGCGAATAGGTTCACTGTAGTGTATCATAAAATCTTTAAATAACTCATAATGCCCATTCGAGGCTATTAGTGCTAATTTCGCGATGAAAAGCTCTTTTGATTTCTTATCAGCCATTAGGTTGCAAGCATTTAGAATTTTTTGTTCATTGTCCTGCAATATATGAAGAAATTCGTGAGGTCCACCATGCTGATCAAATGGGTTCATAGCGCAACTATTAGCATACATATGCATAAACGCCACATCTCCATTCAGATCAGCTTTCTTACATAGTATCCTATCTGCAGAGAATCCACTCTGCAGCAATTGTTGTTCAATGGATTCTAAATATTGTTCCTTGCCAATGGATAAAATTATTAAACTATCTGTATACGATTTAATCAATTCATCAAACGATATAATTGGTATATTCATATGCATAGTACCACATTTGGAATAATTATTATCGCAGAAGCACACCGGAAGAATACCGTTGTTTCTTAATGTATTGCTTAATTCATACCCCAATTCACCAGCACCAAATAATACAACCTTAGCGCCATTTAAGGCTGCATCCTTATGATTTCTAAATATCAAGTCCAGAAAATCCTTTTTTTCAGTAGTGGAGGAGACACGTTCGGATATTTCTGTCAAAATTTCATTCATATGATCTCTCCTTTTACCTCAACTTGCTGTACCAGTTTTCCAAAAATCAGACTAATCCGTGCCATCCGTCGAGGGTTGTCCATTCGGTTTACCCTCCAGCGGCTGTCACCCTGCGGAGACCTTATATTAAGTCGTGGCATAGAGCACCGTTTCTCCGGTGAAGCTTGTGTAGTTTCTCAGATAGAAGCGATAGCCAACCCCCAGGCTATGGAGATAGAGTGGTACCTCCCATAGGTGGCTGGGAGAATGGTAAACGCAGATGCCCAGGTCCGGGCGACTTGCCAGTATGGTCTTTTCAGCGCCTTTAAGGGCTTCAAGCTCCGCGCCTTCGATGTCCATATTTATAAAAGTCGGTTGAAAGCCCGGAAGGACATTATCTATCGAAACACATTGAATGCGGGCCTCCCCGGATGCCAGGATCCTTGACCCGAAACTTGTATCGGAGCATGTGAACGGTTCGATTGCCTCATGGCTATAGACGGCGCAGGGAATTGCCGTTAAGCATCGCGCGTGTTGCGCATGATGCGCTGACAGGTATTCCGCGGTCAATCTGAATTGATTGGGGTCCGGTTCGAAGCACACCAACTCATCCACTTTGCCAACCTGGCTAAATACTCTTGCCATCTCGCCGACGCTCACCCCGCAGTAGATAAAACGCGAATAGCCGCGGGTAAGTAAAATGCCTTGGGGCGTGTATTGTTCATTTCTGTCACACATGGGAATCGCAACCGGTATTCGCTGCAGATGGGTCTGCAGAGAGCGAACATAGATCTCCCTGCTGTGGTCGTCCTCAAAAATATCCAGGCAGGATTCGATTCGTTCTCTTTGATTTATGTAATATTGATATCCACTCTCCTCCAGTTCCTGCGGCAAGCGAAAAGGGTTGTGTATCTCGTAGATATCCATCAGGGAAATGATATGACGAAAACCCAGTTGGCGTAGAGTCCCGACAACTTCGTCAAAGTAAGTTTGTTTGCCCAGACACACGACTACCAGCCCATTCTGTTTTTCCTCTGAGGTAGGCTGATATTGGAGAGGAGAAAAGGCCGGTATCCCCTCGAAGGTGTCGCCATCGCTGAATTTTAGATCGAGCACCACAGACGGAGTATACCCGTACTGTCGAATGACGACTTCTTTGAAGTAATGAAAAGACTCACCCGCGCCATAGACAATGATCTTGCGGCCCTGGAACGCTTTGCGGATGTAAAAGGCATCCGCCGGGAACTCCCCCTGCTTAAACAGGCTGGAAAGGATGGATCCGTACTGGCTCACCGGTTTTTTTATCAAGGAAGTCCTTTTTCCAAAAGATCTAGAAATTATAGATGAACGACGGAATCTCAGCCTGGGTCTCGACAGGGTCTTCAACCTTATTATGAAAGGCGGCAATGGTGGCCGGAACTGCAAATTCCTTCATATATTCGCATTGCTGATACTCCCACATCCGTTGCAGCATATTCCGTAATTCTGCCGGTGTATCGAACCCGTAATAGAAAAGTTCCGAATCAAAAAGGCGCAGATCCGCTCTTTCGCAGTAATAGCTATTCGCTTCTGCCGACTGTGTGCTCATGATTTCACGGCATTGGCCGGCCTCGAAGAGTTTAGTAGAAATATCGAGTATTTTTTCCTTTTCCGCGTCAGGTGGAGAAAAATTAGTCGAGTTCATATACTTCCTTCCAATTCACATCGTCAGATAGTGGTTTCTGTTCTTCTTTGAGCAAAACGAAATTCTCGAGAATGAGAGCATCCATATCCGTCCGCATGAAGCACAGGTAGGCATCTTCGGGTGTGCAGACTATAGGTTCGCCACGGACGTTAAATGAAGTATTGACCAAAACAGCGCAGCCGGTAATCCTTTCAAATTCTGAGAGCACCTGATGAAATAGTGGGTGGTCGAGCTCATTGACTGTCTGAAGCCTGGCACTATAATCAACATGAGTTACCGCCGGAATGGTCGAGCGCATCTCATTTAGGGCCGGCAGCATATCCGTATCGCTGTCGGAGATGTATTTTCTCAAATCGAAGTCCCGCCGCAAATCCGTATTTACTGGCGCAGTCAAGAGCATATACGGGCTTTCGCCGTTGAATTCAAAGTAGTCCCCCACCTTTTCGCTCAGAACGGCAGGGGCAAAGGGACGAAATGATTCGCGAAATTTGATTTTCAAATTCAACTTTTGCTGCGTATCCGCTAACATGGGGTTGCCCAGGATGCTCCTAGCTCCCAATGCGCGAGGGCCAAATTCCATCCGACCCGAGAAGAACCCCACGACTTTGCCGTCGGCCAACATTTTTGCGGCTTGCACAGATAGTTCGGCACTGGTGTGAGCGACCGAAAAGCTGGCATTTTGCCGTGAAAGAAAGTTCAGAATCTGGTCCGCACTGTAAGAGGGCCCCAAAAAACTGCCCTTTTGCGTGTCGCGGGCGGGCACCTTGCGCTCTTGTTTGAAAAAACCATAGGCCGCCTGGAGTGCAGCCCCTAAAGCTCCTCCGGCATCACCCGCTGCAGGCTGCACCCAAATATTATCGTATAGACGGTTATCACAGATTTTCCCGTTGGCCACACAGTTCAAGGCCACCCCACCGGATAAGCAGAGGTTTTTTTCATCGGTAACCCTGCGCGTGTATGCCACCATTTTGAGAATGACTTCTTCGGTGACCTTCTGGATGGACGCCGCAAGGTCCATCTCCCGCCTGGTAATCACGGTTTCAGGCCTGCGACGGGGGCCATCAAAAATGCCTCCGAACTCATCATCGACCATCACGCCATCCCGCTGATACAGAAAATAGTCCATGTTTAGCCGGTATGAGCCATCCTCCTTAACATCAATGAGGCAATCCTTGATCTTCTGGTAGTACTTTGGCTCACCGTAAGGAGCCAATCCCATCAGCTTGTATTCGCCGGAATTAACCTTGAATCCACAAAAATAGGTGAATGCACTATAGAGAAGGCCAAGTGAATGGGGATAATTAATCTGCTTGATTATGTCTATTGAATTGCCGCATCCACGGCCAATAGTGGTGGTAGCCCATTCGCCAACGCCGTCGATCGTAATGATAGCAGCCCTTGTAAAAGGAGATGGATAAAAGGCGGACGCAGCATGCGAGACATGGTGCTCGCAGACAAGCAGTTTGCCATGCTTTCCCAGACCGCCGACTGCATTTTCGATCAATTTATGTATCCAGAGCTTATTGGCAAAAATAGAATCGAAACTTCTCTGGACAACACTTACGCTTTCCTGGCCCAATGCGGCACAATTTTTGAGCCAACGATCAAGTGTGAGTAAAGGGTTATCGTAGTAAACCACAGCATCCAGGTCAGCCCCGGTCGTCTTGCCCGCGAAAAGACAATACCTGATAGCCTGCTTCGGAATGGACAAATCATGTTTGCGCCGGGTGAATCGCTCTTCCTGAGCGGCGGCAACAATTTGGCCGTCACAGAACAACGCCGCGGCGCTGTCATGATACAACGCTGATATCCCCAAGATTCTCATCAGATCTTCTCTCCCGTTACAACAAAATATCCGGTATAATAGCGGCACTCATCAATAGCTCTTAGACCGGTGTCATACATCTGCTTTTCTTCGATTAAAATTGATTCCAAATCCGGCTTTGGATTGGACGAATAACCATCTATTGAAGTTGATGTCCACTTGACACCGCATTCCCCAAAAACTTCAATTACCTCAGATACTGTATGCTGGGTTTCATGCGGATGCAAAACCTGGTCATTAAACCAACTGCGTGCAAGCGTATCATCGTGGTTATGCCTGGGATCCAACCGTTTGTAAAATACGAGCAATTCTTCATCGGTATGACCTTTGGCCTTTAATGAATCAAAATAATCAAGAAAAGGTCTTCTTCCAAAACGATTGTATAAACCTAGAATAATATGTCCATGCTTTTTAGTAAGACCACACGCTTTTCTAATGCCTTCAATACAATTATTTGTATGGTGGAGTACACCATGTGAGATTACTACATCATAGGCCGGGCCATCGAACAGAAACAGGTCGGCCACTTCGAACTGTGGATTATTTGCTGCTTTCAGTCCGACCGCCTCACTGATCCTTTTGGCTTGCTCTATAGCAACCGCATTGAAATCTATTGCCGTCACCGAACATCCGTAGTAATTTGCCAACAACGTGGAAAGCCACCCGGTGCCGCAACCCAGTTCGAGAACCCGAAGATCATCCTGAAGCAATATCTCTTCTGAAATTGGCACGTAAAACTTGAGGATCTCCTGCTTGCCGGAAACTACCTCAGCAGCTGCTGCTGATACATCGGAACAGTAATTGAACGGCAACTGTTTGTAGAATTCCAAAACAGTTGGATTCGCATAAGTATTCATCCGGCATTTTTCCTTTCAGCAACTCTGGCTATGGCTCTGTTTAACGCTCCACTACCCACCAACTCTCGATAAATCCGTTCGGCAATCAGTTTATTTCCTTTTGCAGTACAGTGACAATTATCATAAATTACATCGGCATGCCCATTCAAAGTGTCAACTATGTCAATTATGTAATCGCATTTTTGTGTAGCTTCTTTCGCGTTGAGGTGAAAATCTTCAAATAGTTTGTTCTTGATTTTGAACGATTTTCTTGCGTCGGCTTCATAGCTGAAAACAAAGTTCCAATAATCCGTCAGCAACCCTCTTATATCCATTCGACGCGAACTGCCACTATTGTGAGTAGACCCATACCCGTTGAGTTCATATCCCCAGTCTATGAAAAAACGCCATAAATAATGATGAGTTCGATATTGAACATCGCAACTCTCTATATATTCATCAAGATGTAAGCCAAAGGGTTGAAGAAATGACATATATTCAATTCCGAATTCCCTGCATAACGCGTTCATCATTCTCTGGTTTGAATACCATTCATCTGATGCAGAAACGTTCGATTGAATGCCATAGCAGATATCTTGAATTGTTGTGTCAACAATCGAACGCATTTTTTCTTGGCTGTTGGATAATAATGGTTTAACTTTGTCCTCCAGGACCTTGAAATAAGAATGAACCTTCGGGTATTTTTTTTCATGCCAATATCCGCAACAGGCATCATTGAGCCCATCGAGAACAATGACCATGTCCGGTTCCAGAGTTAAGCCGTCGCGCATCAGTTTCAGAGCTTCCTGTGCTGCAGTGTAGCCGCATAAGCCGCCATTATAGATGATATTCTCAATCTCACGTTCATTTAAGAGTTCATGAAGAAATCGTGGCCATGACCCTGCGCTCTCATCCCGCTTCTTGGGATCATTCCACTCTGCAGGATCCATAACCTCGGGGTCTGAAGTCGAACCGCCCAATATAAGAATTCTTAATTCGTTGGGATTAGACTTGACGCATTGTTGATCGGGTCCAAGACATTTGAAGCCGGGCAAATCATTGGAACGATTAAAACCCAGGAGAAAATCTATCATCGGAATGGCGCCAGCGTGGGGTGTCCCATTGGCAAGAGTTCGACGATCGAATATACAGTCCATGTGAGTGTTCGTATCCAATCCAAGACCCTTTAGAGTCTCGATCATCTCCCTTGTGAAGTCCGCCGCTACAACGACGAAGATATCATCGACATTCTCGTACATTATATGTATCGGTTCATACACGGGAAGACCGCAAACACTGGTGCCGTGTTTTTTTGAATCAATGAAATAGGCCACCCCATGTTCCAGTGATTTCAGAACTTCATGCAGAACTATGCCGCGTGCGCCAGCCCCAAAAATTATGATCTTTTTTGAAAGGCCAGCAGCAATTACACATTTCACCTCCCTCAACATGAGGCTCATCATTTTGTCGACCATCTCAGATCTTGTAGCGGTTTCGATCATTAACTATTGCTCCCTAATAAGACGCTTACTTAAGTGCGCTTCAAGAAATAGAGTCCCACATAATTTCGCTAATAAAGAGTTAATAATCCGCCACCACTTATATCTGTTTCAAGACCGGTACGATTCCATCCTTGATTATATCAAATGCCGGGACGACGATACGTTCCACAGATTGGTAACTGCTGCGAAGAGTAGCGCAAATATCGTCTTTTCGGCTCAGTGCGGTTATGAAAACGGACCTTATGCCGTTCTGCAAAATGAGATCAGGCGAATGTATTTGCTTTCCACAAATGGTCAAACCTTGGATGCTTGGGTCCGCATCAACAAGCAGGAATCGTTCGGAAGCCAGCGTGCCGTATTTTTGCATGAGTTTATAATAGATTCCGCCAGCACCCCACAGGACGATATTCCTATCAGCAGGCAGTTGGGCAAAAAAAGCCTCCTCCTGGTGCAGCGCGTTTTCAAAGGGATCCACAAAGTTTATCATACCGCACGACGGGCACCATATTTCTTTCCCAAACCAAAACCCAACATCGACATGATTTCGAATGCCGCACTTCCTGCATGTGAATTCGACCCCACATTCATCGTTCGGCTTTATTGCCTTAATTTCGAACGATTCGGCAGGCACATGGGGATGCAGCCGTAATTCAGTAATGAGCCCCGTCAGGTTTTTATATTCATCATCGGTCAGTTTCGAGACATTTATTAAGGGGCAACCATCCCGAAGAAATTGCTCTTTATCTTTTATAATACCTTCCTTGCAGGCGTACTTATACAAAAACGACCCCGGAAATACCTTTATCATAGTTACGCTCATGTAGTGCCGCTTATTGTTCCGGTGCCAGAAGTTCAGTGTATTGGTTGCACTGTTTTGATCTTCGTTTAGGTCACCAAAAATAAAACCTCCGGTGACGTTAATGTTAGCATCATATGTAAGTTCCAGAGCTTTCACAATTTGCTCAACAGTAATCCTTTTTTTCATACTTTTGAGCACAACATTGTCAGCGCTCTCAAGACCGTAGCTGATCATTACACATCCTGCTGCCTTCATTGTATGCAATAACTCAGTATCAACATCACAGACACGAAGAGCTACAGACCAGGAAATATTGACATCGCGGATTCTTTTGCAAAATTCATAAACTCTCTGCTTATTGCTGGCAAATAATTCATCACTAAAGCAGATTGTTCTAACGTTATATCGTTCTACTTGATATGCAATTTCCTTGAAAATGCTATCAAGTGAGCGCTGGCGGTATTGTTTACCGGATGTATGAAAACAAAATGTGCAATTATGTGTGCACGATCTACTGCCGATAATGATTCCCATACCATATATTCGTGTCCATTCTAAATAGTTAAACCCGTCGTAGTCAGGAAATGCGATGCTATCAAGATCACGAATCTCTTCTCTTCGGCGGGTTATAACATTTGAACCGTTTGCATTCTTCTTCACGATTAGTCCTGGTATGTCACCATACGGCAATCCATTGTCCAATGCGTACGCCAATTCACGCATCGTAACTTCACCTTCACCGATAATTCCAATATCAGCATCAAGCACGCGCATAGCAGGTATTGGATCGGCGCTTATGATGCCACCGCCAACAATGGTCATAACTCTTGGATTGATCTCGCGTGCCGTGTCGATCACTTCCTTTATTTTGTTACAATCATAGCTTAGGCCACCTGTGCATACAGCATCGACATGATGTGATAATATTATTTCCTTTAACGCCTGGGATACGCCTTCCGGGTGAAATTCGAGATTTATAGTAAAAACACTGTGACCAGCCTGTTTTAGGCTTGCAGAAACATATGCAATGCCAATAAGAAAACTGTTAAAGCACTGCGCCGTTGATACGCCTTTGGGGATGACAAATAAATAATTCATTATCTTTCCGCCTAGAAGATTGTTTAACATATTTTACAAATCATAAATTAACGCACTATGTGGAGATGACCAGCTCGGTGTTATTGTTTAGTAAATACAGGTGATACGCATACTTAGTTACGTTTTTCCCAATTCCGCAATTTGAACTCCCGCCGGTGTAATGCTTACAAGAGCAGCCAATATATCGAGCCTGTGTTTCTCAGGTGCATTAACAAGAATGACATCCGTACCCAAAGAAGGAATCGCTTCGTAGCTGTATATGGTTCGCCCATCGATTTTTTTCCCTTGCTGAATAGGATTCCGATCGATGAAGCCAATCCAGCCTGCCTGCTGAATCTCCGCATCTGACAGGAGCATTTGTGTGTTCGGACATGCGGGCGCCAATAGGACACGTTTCCCGGCTAGAGACCATCTTTCTGATAACCCACCGTTTCTTCTCAGTTCCAGGGGTATGGTCGAAAACTTGTCGGGCTCGCTTCCAAGCAAAGGCTCACCATTTCTGAAATCCCTGAAAATCAGGTCGGGAACGCCCAGAGGCGTGATGGAACTCTGTCTCTCGATGGCAGAAAGAACTTGCTCCATGATCTTCCTGCCCTCTTGACTGACTGTAGCTATGGCCTCTTTATAGTAATGAAAGGCCTCGATTCCGTGCTTTTTGAGAAGCAGATACAGCTTTGCATACGCCTCAATCTGTGCCGAGTAGTCATGATCCCATTGATGCAGAAAAAGGGGGGTAAAATCAAATGTAAGCCACACTTTTTGGGGACGGAGGGCCAACATTGCATAAGCAAAACCAACAATGTCATCATCACTGCAGTTGGAATCACAGAAGATATACTTGACCGAGAGCATGCCCTTTCCCTTGCTCCCGGCAACAGCGTAACGGCTCAGATTCTCCAGTACTTGCATATACCGATCGCGCCCACGTAACTCCTTGAACGTAGACGGTGTGCCTGCATCAACAGAGGTCGTCACCCAGTAAATTGATCCATCCGCAAGACCATCGTAGATTGCCTGATGAAACAGGACAGCATTTGTATGCATGAGTACGCGGATACGCCGAGTACGAAAAAACTCCAGATATTCGTCAAGATTTTCCAGCAGGGTAGGTTCGCCCCCGGCGAAATCGACATGCGCATTCCATAGCACATCTTCGGGTGAAAACAGCCGAAGGACTTCCAACGCGTCATATTGAGCAGGAAAATGTTCGTATTGTCGAGTGTAATTGCAATAGGTACAACGCAGATTGCAAATGCTATAATGTTGTAGATCAACGTGACCCAATTGCGAGAATTTAATGTCTCCGTAACTTTTATGCTCAACCATGAGACAGTTCTTGCAGTCCATTTCGCTGTGGTCATCATTGAGCATCCGGATATATTCTTTCCGCTTCTCGATAATAAAATCTTTAGTGATTATGTCTTGAGCCACTTCTTCCGCGCTGCAGAACAGGGGCGGCACTAAGGCTCCACGGGTGCAAGCCCTGAGTCCCTTAATACTCAAATTCAATCCGCTCTCCAGCTTGCTGCACGTCTTGACTATATCATCGTCGTGAAAATGTTCTGGGGACATCGTTCAATCCTCTTGGCCGTAATAGAACTTTGCCTTCTGCATCGCTGAAGGCAAGCTGAGTCCGGCGTAATCCTGGGCAATGAACCAGCGGCCATTGATATCTCCATCCAGCAAAGCTCCCAACAGGGCGCCGGGGATCACGCTCTCCACTGGATGGGGGGCGTCGGGGCCTCCCATATCCGAACGCACATAGCCGGGACAAACGAGGGACATGGCCACCCCGGTTCCCTGAAGGCCGGGCGCCATGTCATGGACGAATTTACTCAGGGCTGCCTTACTGCAGGCATACGCCATTTCGCCAGGACGCCCCTGGATCGTACTGGAGATGTTGACCACCCGCCCGAACCCCCGCTTTATCATCGGGGGGATCAGTCGACAGCCGATGCGGACCGGTGCAATGGTGTTGACGGCATAGTGTTCCAGATAATCCCCGGAGGATATGTTCCAGGGATCTGAGCCGCAGGGCAGCGAGATGGCCGCATTGTTGAAGACGATATCGATTGGCGGGAAAAGATGCTCGAGATTTTCAAGCATCTCCTCGAGTTCGGCGAAATTGCCGAGTTCGGCGGCAATGGGCTTCGCCAGTACTCCCAAGGCGGAGCATGCCTCTACCAGTTCTGCGGTATGTTCAATCCGGCGGCTGTGGGCTATGATATTGGAACCAAGTTTAGCCATCGCCATGGCAATCTGGCGGCCGACACCACGGGCGGCGCCGGTGACCAGGGTCCATTTACCTTTAACCAGATCCTCACGAAATTCTTTCTCGCTTGCCAACTGCTCGATTCCAAGCTCCTTAATACTATGGACAACGTCATAGCCCCGGTCAAAACAGGCGACGGAAATGTTGTTTAGCCCCATTTCGCAAAGCTGTCGGTGAATCTCCTCATATCTTCTCACCGTGATTACAACGCCTATGCTCCCGCCTAATTGGCACAGTTCTGCAGGCGAAATGCATCTTTTCCCGAAGAACTCATGTCCCCATTTCTCAGGTGCATTATCGCACAGAAAATCCGGTTCCCGGCCCAGTGAGAGCACCAGTTGTCGATAACAATCCCGAAACTGGACACCGAGGCCAAACAAGCATATATATTGTGCGTCGTAAAATCTGTTCCTGCGGTTTTCCATGGATCCATCCAGCCCGATCATCTTGTTAACTCTGCTGTGACCTCGTTGAGTTTGCAGATTATCATTCTACCTCGACGTTGCTCGCCTTAAGGGAGTGGACGGCGTGAATGCTTTGCCATCCAGTTCAATCGGGATGCTTCCAGGCGGTGGATCGTACGAAATGGAGCGTGAAGCCAGGTTGTCGGAACTCGCAAATTGTTCAAGAATGCCCGCCTTACGTGGCGCATCCGCCGTCCAGTACTCCTGCAGTTGTTTCCACGCCGACTCGCCGGCGAGTTGCGGATTGATAGCCATCGCAAGATGAAAATATCTCAGTGCGTTGTGTTCATCATTTGCAAGCAACATACGCACACTGTACCGAACGGCCAACCGCGCCAACTTATCAAGCGATTGGGGCAGGCGATCTGTTACTTTTGTCAGATTCCTGACGGATGCGATATCGGCAAATTGATGGTTCAAAACATATATTCCGATCACAGGCAACAGGTTGGTATCCGCCTGATTCGTGTCGCTCTGCGAATGAATGCGATGCAGCAGCAAAGGTTCCTTTATGTAGGCGATATCAAAATCAGTGCTGATATTGAAATCCAGAATGCGAGTCCCATAGTACCTGGCCGCAAGGCCACCTACCACGCTTCTGCCGCCAACAACGGCTTGCCGATACATGATCTGTGAGATACTCGGATTTACCCCGGCCATCATGTAGACCCCCGCCTGTTCTTCCCCCGGAATAACACAGGATTGGTTGTAGAATGGCGGCTCTTCAGTACGTCTGCCGTTCTCATCAATAATTGCCCTGTTCACGAGGGCGAACCCCACATCGGGATGTGCTTCCAGAGCGTTGACGCAGCGCTCAACATATTCAGGCTCAAGAGCATCGTCAGAGCAGAAGGTAATAGCGTATTCCCCCTGCATGCTTCTTTGACAATTAGCAAAATTGGCATCCGATCCAAAATTCTTTCGATTGCGAATTAAATTCATCTTCTCGGGATATTGGCGTGCAAATTCCAAGGCAATGTCCCAGGAATCATCCGTTGAAGCGTTATCGGAAAAACACAGCTCGATATTTTCATAGGTTTGGGCGAACACGCTCTCGAGGCATTGCTTGAGATAGCGTCCGTAATTGTAGTTATAGCAAAGTATACTAACCAGAGGTTTATTCAGCACACTTGGCGATGGCACGTGAGGGTGGTCTTTGTGAAATACTTGGCTGAATCCTGCGTTAGGATCCAGAACCATGGATTTGACGCAGTTTTTTATATACATGGGAAGGAAAGCTTGATCGTTAGTGACGGAAGCGCAATACTTGCCTTTAGCAATGTTTATGCAATTTCGTAAATTGGCCGATGGGCCCTGGACTCGTCTGTTGCGGTTGACCATAATCCTCCTGGGGTATCTATTCAGGAATTCCAGGGCTATATCCCAGGAGCCATCCCTGGTAGCATCGTCAGTCAGGATGACCTCAAAGTTCTTAAGAATGTCCTGATTAAAAATACTGTCCAGACATTGTCTCAGATACTGTTTGTCGTAGTTGTAGACAAGGATGCTGATCAGAGGATCTTTCGGATTGTTTTGGATAGGGTCAGAATGCATTTTCGCTCCATGGTTCCTTTTTCTGTTATCAATTAGTGTGCCAAAATGAACCTTGCCTCGTGCTTAATTGTGTCCATTGAACTGAATTGCGGTATATAGCCCATCTGAGAGGCGAGATTACAGGTCGAATAATAATTGCTTTTCGCGCCGGTGGCGCTGGGGCTCTCCGAAAAGTCCCGTTTTTCATGCTTCAAACCATATTCTGCAGTGAAATAATCCAGAATCTCCTGTTTTGAAACTGGACGGGAACTGTTGACATCAATGGCCCGGTTTATCTTGCCAGCCTGGATGCACTTTTCGATCATCGCAAAGAGGTCATCCGGGTGGAGGTAGTCGCGGACAATATTTGTGCTGTCCGTAAGCAGCACTTTATTGTCCAGGATTGCCTCCATCACATCCGTGATGAAATAGCCATCCGTCAGATTGATAAACCTGCTGAAGTAAGAAAATACCCTGAGATCGACGATGTTCAAATGTTGTAAAGCCCGGTGCTTGGACTCCGCGTTGAGCCTGACAATCCCGTAATAATCTTCGGGAGCCAAGTGGTTCACCTTAACGTGGTTAAAAGTGTCCTCGTCAACAGGAGCTGTATGCCCTCTGCCGTACACCGCGCCGCTGCTGAAGCTTAGGTAAAGCGTATTGGGATGACTACTGAGGTAGCGAAGTACCAGGTTGTCATATGTTTCTGTAACCGTAAAATACAGGGGAAAGTTACCTTTGAGCTTTTTCGCGGTGCCAACTCCGATGCAATTGATCACAACATCGTAAGAAGAATTCAAAAAGCCTTCATATCCCTCATGGATAGTGCAGACTGCATCGTCAGTGCTTCCTATGGCAGCGAGATATGTCTCTATAGTTTCAGACGACCTGACGTACAAATACAATGCATGCTCTCTACGTAAAAGAAGGTTATTGATAAGTCCTTTAGCAATATGTGAAGAAGAGCCCAGGATAGCTATTCTCAACCTGTTCATCGTCACGTGCACGATTCCTCAAGAAATGGAAGAGTTCAACACCAACTATAATTGTCTTGTTAGCAACTCACAACGTATAAAATCTTTTCAGTCGTTCCGCATCATTATTCAAGTTGTCTTCCGGAAACAGTCTGTGTTTGATAATGTTGCAATCCGAGCATGTTTCGCATACATTCGCGGCCCCATCGAGCATCTTGAGCCTGAACTGCCGGAACTCCGCGCTCTTCCATATATCGCATACCGATTGAGTGTTGCAGTCTCCTACAATGATCGGGTATGCGATTGAATAACAGGGAACTACTTTCCCGTCCGGATTGATTTGCAAAGTGAAAAAAGGCTGCGGGCAAACGTGGACTTCTGTAACGGGCAATCCAAACTGGGTAAGCGACATGTCTTTGCCCTTGAGCACATCTTTATAGTTCACAAAGGGGAAAATGGAGCCGGCACGTTCAATTCCAATGGTGTCACATATATCTCCAAAGAGTTCGTAGAACTTCTTTTCATCGTCTTTTCCATCCAACGCGTAATCGATGATCTTGATGTGCAGATGCGCCTTGCCTTTATTCTCAAAGAAGTATTTCAAATTATCAACCATGTCCGAAATGTTGATACCGGCGCCGCATACCTCCCGGTATTTCCTGCTGCTTGTGCCCTGGAGGGATACAACCAGTCTGGACAGCCCGGCGGCTATTAGTGTGTCGGACAACCGGGGAGTCAAAAGCGACGCGTTCGTCAATATTTCGACCCTGTCTGCGACTCCTTTTGCAACTCCATATTCGACCATCTCCGCGATATGTGTGTGCAGCAGCGGTTCACCCATCCCCACAAAACGCAACACCTTGATCTTGTTCGTAAATGCAGACATCTCATCTATGCACTTTTTGTATAGACCCATTTCCATCACGATCTTGTCGGAAATGAATCCCCGCTTCGCTTTTTCTACGGAAAACACGCAATAGCGGCACGTAAAGTTGCATGCATAGATCGGGAACATCTGCACCACGAGCGGAGCGCTCAGGGGAAGTACTTCCGCTAGAATCGTTCGTTTCCCTCCGGGCGCTTGCGCGCTGATTACTTTTGCTTTCACTGCAGTACCTCCGCCTTCAGCCGCTCCAGGCACTCTTGCGCATGCCCATCTATATTGTCCACTTCACAGTAGTCGTTCATCGTGCAGTCTTTGCATGGTTCGAGTTCTCCCTTGTCGCCGCTCAGATGCTCCGTCTGCAGTTTTCTCAACTTTGCACCATTCCAAATAGCGATTAGTGGCTCGTTGCCGATATTGCCCAGCATATTGACTCTCTTCCAGTCGACACAGCAGGGAACAACTTCTCCATCCGCCTGGACCTGGACACCTTTGAATATCTGCGCACATACCTGGCGCTTAATGACTCTGCTATCTCCCCAGCGAAACTCATTCGAAGAATATGCCAAGTCTAGTTGAGGCCACATGGGAACCAGTTTCTCTATGAATATTTGATCGCATCGGTCGCCGAAAAGCGTCAAGAACTGCTTTTCCTTGTCCGCCGTGGGGACGGCCTTGTGATGTATTTTAATGTGGACCACGCATCCGTTCCTCCAGGCATACAATTCGTTGAGGTTGTCCAATAATTTCTCAAAGTCGATTGTCGTACCGCATATGCGCTGATAGTCCTCGGAATTCAGGCCCTCGATAGAGAAAACTATCCTGTCCAGGAATCGCGGTAAATTTCTGACCAGGTCGGGTGTCAACAAGGCGCCATTGGTAAGTAACTCCACCCGCTGCACAACCCGTCGTTCATGGGCATGTTCCAGCATAGGGAGCAGAGCTTTGTTCATCAAGGGATCACCGTTTCCGCAAACACGCAGGAGCTTGACTCTTTCAGGGAATGCGGATAAGTCGTCCATCAGTTTCTTAAATAATTCCAAAGACATTATGTCTTTCTTCAGCGCACTTCCTGCGACTCCATGGGGACAAAATCCACATTTCAGGTTGCAATAACCGGATGGTTCGAGATAGACCACAAGTGGTGTAGCGAGTGGGATGGCTGCCTCCAGCACCAATCGTTCGTTCTGCACCTGAGATTGTAGTTTTGCTTTCATCAGTAAGGCCCCCCGCCCGCAACATTCCAAGTCATATGTGGTTTCGATAAATTTCGTGCAATTTCAACAGATTGTCTGGACAGTGATCATGCCACATGACATAGCCCCTATCACCCATCGTAAGTCCTTCGTTTTTAGGCGCAAAAGTTGATGAGACAAAACATCTGTATAAAAGTGAAATGAAATGTCCTCTTATCTCGCGCTCAAGTGCGATAATCTGATTTAGCGCGACGGGCACGGGTTCAAAACTGATAGTGCTCACACCTAACTCAGTTTCCGCAACTTTCTCTACCCTCGTCTCCAGTTTTTCCCTGAAACGAATAATCCCACCCGGCACATGCCACCCTTTGCCGGCATATTGGTCGTTTCTCCACGCCAGGAGTGTCCGCCCGGTTTCATCTTTTATCAGAAGGTCCACATTTACGAGCGGAGTAGTGCGGCTGATGTAATAGAACAGCTCATCGGGTAAACCCATGGATGGATTCGGGACCTGTTCGTCAAGCAACGCTATGGCATCTGTAATGTTCATCAGCCGGCCAATCATTTCAGGAAGGCGGAAGGACCCGCATGTTACAGTCCAAGGTTAAAAGGCTTCAAGGTTTTATCCTCACCCGTAAAAACTTCAGCGCAGGGAACCGGCAGGGGCTTGCCATAAATTCGTCCCGCAACGTGCTTGTCAATGAAGTTTCTATCTTCCGCTATGAGGCACGTATCAACGTGCTCGCCAAAGTATTTAATATCCAGACCCCTTTGGAGTATGTCTTTCAGAGGCTCTTCCAGGACGTTCCCAATGGACGTATGGATGTAGGGACATGGCAGCACGTCACCGTACTGTGTAACAGATACCATGCCCTTGACTGCTATGCATCCCATGTCAAGTCCATACGCGGGCGTCAGGTGAGTATAGACGTTATGCTTCTTCTCGAGTTCTCTCATGTAGTTCATGTCGGCCCGGTCGACCAGGACATCGAGGTTACCCTCCCAGGCGCCCACCGGCTTGGCATAGGTCACAAATACTCCGACATCTCGTTTGTTGAAGTACTCGACGAATTCGAGAAACTCATCAGAATGAAGCCTTTGTTTCGTTACAACGGTCTGGATGAAAATTGCCAAATCCGCACCCAAAGCCGCGTCAACACCTTTCATCGCCCGTTCGTGCGATCCCTTCGCTTTCCGGAAATCGTCGTGTTCAGCGGCGTCCAGGCTGTCCAGGCTCAATTGAACCCTGTCCACGCCTATGCTCTTCAAATGGCTTGCTCTCCTATCATCCAGGAACCAACCGTTGGTGTCGACGTTGATATAGAATTTCTTAGGGTCGATG